>OGQV01000313.1_pt1 | contig 51927 bp, 44 predicted proteins | sample 1553311 | NCBI WGS metagenome assembly OGQV01 (sample SAMEA2579976, study PRJEB22360) | human gut metagenome
GGTTCTACCAATGAACTACACCCGCAAAAAATGGTCGGGATGACAGGATTCGAACCTGCGACATCCTGCTCCCAAAGCAGGCGCGCTACCAAACTGCGCCACATCCCGAACGCAACGGTAAGTTAGTATACCAGAACTAATCGCCTGGGTGTAGCTTCTTTCTTAATTCTCGCAAAGCATTTCCACGATGAGATATTGTGTTTTTTTGGCCCTGGGTAAGTTCTGCCATTGTCACATCACCGTTATAGATATCCGGGAAAAACAACGGGTCGTATCCAAAGCCATGTTCGCCACGTTCCGCAAAACCGATATGCCCTTCCACAAAGCCCTCTGCAACCGTTTCGCTACCGTTTTCGTCGATAAAAACCAATACAGTGGCAAAACGAGCCGTACGTTGCTCATACGGTACAGCACCGAGTTCCTGCAGCAGTTTAACGTTGTTGGCACGATCGTCTCCATCAATACCGCTATAACGGGACGAGAAAACGCCTGGAGCTCCATCAAGGGCATCAACGATGAGTCCGGAATCATCTGCCAGCACCGCCGTGCCCGCTATATCATGCGCAGCACGTGCCTTTATACGCGCGTTCTCAAGAAACGTAGAACCAGTTTCATCCGGATCGGATACCAAACCCGCATCCTTAAGACTTTTGAATTCCCAACCCTCAAAATCAAGGGCAGTTTCTATCTCTTCAACTTTATGAGCATTATTGGTCGCAATAACTACCGTCTTTGCCACAGATTCCTCCTTTTTAATAACGAGCTACAAAACAATATGCTCAACGGAACCGAGCGGCATGCGCAACACCCGCTCGCCAAACGAGCAAAACTCATCGAGATTGTCGGACGATGTCGCAAAACGACGGATAGCTACATTTCCCGGTTCAACCAACGATTCTTGCCTTGCCAGCAAATCCGCGCAATCAAGAGATACCTCAGTAGCCGAAGATATAAGTTTTACCTGAGACCCAATGACACCGCCAATTAACGCTTTCAGCAGAGGAAAATGCGTGCATCCCAAAACCAATGTATCGATATCACAGCGACGCAAAGGATCAAGATAATCCTGGGCAATCTCTTGAAAAGCGGGACGGATGAACACTTTAGATGCAAGTGATGTATAGCTTTCAATAGGGCCCTTTGCCATCTGAATGCCTAGCTCCGCTATTTCGACAAAACGAGGTGTTGCGGTAGAAAAAACCGTAATACCCGCATCGATATTGCGAATGGCGCGAGTATACACGCCAGAATCAACGGTGCCCTGAGTAGCAATAACCCCAACACGGCGATTGTGGGTTGCTCTGGCGGCTGCACGAGCTCCTGGCTCAACTACACCGATAATAGGCACATCAAATGCCCTCTGCGCAGCTTCTAAGCCCGCCGCTGTAGCGGTATTGCATGCAATAACGATCATCTTCACATTCTGGCTAATAAGCCAAGAACAGATATTGAGAACAAACGAACGAACTTCTTCTGGATCACGCGGGCCATACGGACAATGAGCGGTGTCCCCGTAATATATGATGTTTTCCTCGGGCAAACGTTTAACTAATTCGCGCGCTACCGTCAATCCGCCAAAGCCGGAATCGAAAACCCCGATAGGCCGGTTATCAAAATCCACAAAGCACTCCTTTATAACGGCATATGATAAATGCCTTATGTCCAGCATAACGTCTTGAAGTGAAAGCAGAGCGGTCTACCAGCAATCCCAAAAAGTACGCATAACATAAAGGTGAAAAAAAAATAAAAGCAAATCAGATTTTCGAAGTAACGTCTGACCCAGCCCTTGGAGCCGTAATGGCTAGCAACGATAAACCAAGGAGCGAGATAGCGGCCCAACAAAGAAAAAGGTCATCACGGAAGCTTCCGCGATGACCGATGTTACTATGGCGCGCCCAGTAGGATTCGAACCTACGACCTTCGGATTAGAAGTCCGCTGCTCTATCCAGCTGAGCTATGGGCGCACAGCCAAATGATTATAACCCACTTAGCTAAAACAAAGAAGCTGCCCAAAAAAGACAGCTTCTTAAAACTTAGTCGTGCGTAATAATGCAAACTCCCTTATTCAAATTTTGGTAGAACCACTGCGCATCACCGGAAGAAAGATTTACGCACCCATGGCTGCCATTGGTTTGATAACGTGTACCACCGAAAGAGGATTGCCAGGTGGCATCGTGAAGACCAACCGAATTGCCGATAAAGGGCATCCAATACGTAACCTTCGTCTCGTAATCTTTCTCTCCGTTAGGCTTATAGCCAATCAAAGTAGAAGGACTTTGCTTATTGTTGAGATAGTACACGCCAGTGGGCGTGCTACGGCCTTTGACGGGCTTGCCCGTAACAACACCGCATGAATGAAGCAAATTGCCGCTTGCATCATAATAACGTGCCGTTTGCTCAGAGATATCAACATCCACATAGGCGCCCCAATCACGAGCACCAGCGCCATTGTAGGTATCGCCAGATTGGCTGCAGGGAACATCGACAGATGTTGCGCTACCAGCAACAAGAGCATCATAGACCTCTTGAGATAGAGAGTCGGTATCGACCTTCCAGCCATAAGTACCGCCGGAAACGGTGCAAACTTTACCATCTTCGCGAGTCCATGTTCGCGTGGTCCCTACGGTATTCATGCCTGCAGCCTTTTCATCAACCCAGGATGCAACACCGTCCTGGCTGATGCTCAATGAATAGTCTTCAGGGTTAATAGAGAGCCAGCCTGCAAAAGTTGCTTTATCAATGGTGGCAGCCTTAACAGTCCCATTGAGCATCAGTGAAAATGAGCTTGGAAACAACTCATTCGCGTGCTGCACCGCATCCATTACACGCGAATCGGAGCTCAGCACCTTGGGCTTAATCAGATCATCTTCGGTCAGTTCGCAATTTGTACGCATTGCTTTAATGCACTCACCAGCTTTAATGCAAACCGCTTCAGCGTCAATCTGAGTACCATACACTTCTGGCTTCAATACGAAAGAATCCACCGATTCATTGTACGTAACCGTAGCGTCTGCAGAAGGGGTTTTACCTTCGTTAAACGCATCGATTTGCTCATTGATGATCGAATCCAAAGCACCTTCTTCGTAGTTGGCAACTACAATATCGGAAACATCGTGCTGACGGAAAATCTCGATAAACCACAAAGGCACATCCTGACGCTTGGCTGCGTCTTCGGCAATCTGATGTGCATCAATGTCAATTGCGGTTTCGCCCGGTTGGAACGAATAAGTAAAGCCTTGACCAGAAATGGTAAGCGCATAGGAATCAGCCTGATTTTGGATCTTTTCAGCCAAAACATCGCTAGACTGCATCGAAAGATCTTCATCGTTCAAATTGGTATTCGGGAAAAAATGACTCGAGAAATAGAGGAAACCAGCCCCGTACACTACGAGCAAAGCTGCGAAGACAGAAATTACAGCAATGAGAAATGGTTTTTTGTCCATCTTTTTTTGAAGCACCGTGCCATCCACCACAACTTCATCCTGCTGAATCGGCATATAGCCTTTTGATGCCGAACCCTGAGAATTCACAGCATGCTTACCCTGATAAGCCTCATTGGAGCCCTGCTTATTGGAGCCATTCATATAAGAGATTCTCTCCCAAATTCTTCGTTGACAACATCTTGAACAGTGTACAGCTGTTCAGGGGATTATCCAGGATAAATAACCAGCTCTTTAGGGTTTTTCGGTGGCTAGATCATTTTCAAAATACGAGGTTCACAGATCGAACACAGGATCTTTATAGCCAGTACTCAAATTTGGCAATAACCAACCACGTTGCCAAACCGTCATAAATCCCTAATATAAAACCCATCGCTTTTGGGCAGATGGTTACTGCCCTCGTAGAATGAAAGGAACCGAAATGACTCACTCCCTCACCACGAAGAAGGCAGCAATTGCCCTTTTCGCCGGTATCGTGGCCCTCGCACTTGCGGCACTGGCTCTTACTGGTTGCTCTTCTTCGAACAACAGCAACTCCGACGACAAGAAGATCACCGTCGCAGCTGTTCCCACCCCCCATGCAGAAATCCTGAACAACGCCGTTGCCCCCATCCTCGAAAAGGAAGGCTATACGCTCGAAGTAAAGGAATTCACCGACTACGTTCAGCCCAATGATGTAACCGAGAACGGCGACGTTGACGCAAACTACTTCCAGCATGGCCCCTACCTGGAGAACTTCAACGAGGAAAAGGGCACTCACCTTGTTTCCGTAACCGCAATTCACTTTGAGCCCATGGGCATCTACTCCAAGAGCATCTCCGATCTCAAGGAGCTGAAGAACGGCGCTAAGGTTGCTGTTCCCAACGATGCAACCAACGAAGCACGCGCTCTGCTTCTTCTTCAGCAGGAGGGCTTGATCACCCTTAAGGATGGCGTTGGCGTAACCGCTACTGTAAACGATATCGTTTCCAACCCCAAGAACCTCACCTTCAACGAACTTGAGGCCGCAAACGTTCCCAATGTTGTAGACGACGTTGACATTGCAATCATCAATGGCAATTACGCTATCGCTGCCGGCTTCAAGGTAAGCACCGATGCACTTGCCGTTGAAAGCGCTGATTCCGAGGCAGCTAAGACCTACGCCAACCTTCTTGTAGTAAAGGATGGCAACCAGGATTCCGACAAGATCAAGGCTCTTGCTGAGGCATTGAATTCCGACGAGGTTCGCGATTACATCAACAACACCTACGAGGGCGCTGTAGTACCTGTTTTCTAAATCGAAAGCATGCATAAATAAAAAAGAACCCCTGATAATCAGGGGTTCTTTTTTATACACGTCTAATTAGAATCAAAAATGATTTTGGGCAAAAATGACCTACTTGTTCTCGATCTGAGTAATGTTCTTCAACTCGATAGAGATAAGACCGTTTGGCATGCTTGCAAACTCAATGAACTCGGGATTATGGGCGTATTCGGACGGAAACGTAATCTCAATACCAGTGTCGGTACGAATCTTATGATTGCGAGTTATCCGTTCAGCGGCCTTTTTATCAACGCGAACACGCTCTGGAATATTTTCTTCTGCTGCAGTTTCCACAAAACGCTCCTGCAGTGGCTCATCCTCGAAAACCTCAGCAGCAAGCTCATGAGGGGCGACTCCCCTACCCTCTTCAGCGGCTTCCGAAACATACGCTTTGGCACGCGTGAGCGCAACAGTGGCGTTAGCGCCGTACTCTTCAGCAACTTCTTCGACAATAGTGGTGATTTCGTCGATTACTTCTTTACTGGATGCCTCCATTGAACATTGGAGCAACCCATCAGGAATAAGGTAACGATCTTCTCCGGCAATGGTGCGTTTCTTATCCTGGAACGCAACCTCTAAAGAGCGGGAATCGATGATCGCAAAAGAGGCAATCTTTTGCGAAGGACTCGGAAGAATAGCGTGATGACGCTCAATGGCGTTACTTGGCTCGCCGTTTTCCCCATAACCAACCGAATGCATAAATGCTTGACGGCTTTCAAGCATAAAAATACCGAAATAGCGGTTTATACGGCCCTCAAAAGAAGCCTCGATTTCTGCGTCATCGGCACTCCCGCCTTCAAGCTTGGTTTCTTCTTCGAAATCAACAACAAGCAAATCGGTAGATTCTGCCTTGCTCATGCGTCCAAGTTCGCTTGAAATAAATTCAGCAATTTGAACGGAAAGATCGATAAACTGCCGCTCACCTTGAAAATAGGCGCGCAGTTCAGGAGCAAATGAGCTGTCGACGGAAAATTCCCCACGTTTGTTATCGATATGAGTAAGCCCTTTGCGCACATGCTTGGTGATGTACTGCTTAACCTGCTTGCTTTCAAGGTCAAGTTCAGCCTGCGAAAAGATATTTACACAGGAAGTAAAATCGAATACGTGCAGAATTGCATGATTGATGCGAAGCATACCGATCCTTTCGAAAATAGCGCAACAAACGATACCACGAAACTACGTAAAGTGAGACCATCATGACGCAATGCTCAAGGAGTGAAGCAAACTTGAGCATAACGCCCAAGAGGACGTTACTAAACTTCGAGATCAGAACAAACCGCGAGCTCGCAGTGATGAGTACGGATAGCGTGAAAGCAGGCCCCGGCGTGCTTTCACGCGCCCAGCCTGCATGGATCGTTAACCGTGCCATCAAAGTAGCGCGCAGCGTCATATCGTCCCAAATAAAAAAGGCTTGCCATAGGCAAGCCCAATAAAATCTGGTGGAGGCGCGGAGAATCGAACTCCGGTCCATACTAAATCATCAACGAGGCTCTACAAGCTTATTCAATGTTCACATTTCAGACGAGCAAGACCCATTGACAGGTCCGCGCACATCCTAGCGGGTTCAATCTTTTGCTTGGTCATACCAGCTACGTACCAAACAGCATCCCTCTAAAAATGATAACGAAGGTGAAGGCGAAGGAAAGCTTCACGTCGTCACGCTGCGATTAAATTAAGCAGCGAGGGCCAGCTGGCCCTGAGTGTTGTTTTCGCCAATTAACTTGACGGTACCCCTGTTTAACGTGGCGAGGAGACCACGACCTGCTCCTCGGATCCGACTTACCATGTCGAAACCAGTCGCCCCCAAATGGGGTTATTCCCCTGTAAAAGTGCCTACTTAGTATAACAAAAGCTGTGATGGAATCGGTCTTACATTAATCGTCGAAACAACGATGCATAAATGGAATACAGAGACGACAAAAACAATGGCGCATTTTGAAAAAAGAAGGAGCCCCGTAGGGCTCCTTCGAGATATCAAATCGCATTTGGAAAGCGATTACTTGTCTGCAAGAGCAGCATGAGCTGCGGCAAGACGAGCCAAAGGCACGCGATAAGGAGAGCAGCTGACATAATCGAGACCAATACCATAGAAGGTCTTGATGGAATCAGGATCGCCACCGTGCTCACCGCAAACGCCGCAAACAATATCGGGATTACCCTGGTGACCGAGCTCAACACCCATCTTAACAAGCTTAGCCACACCAGGATCAACCGTAGCAAACGGGTTGTAGGGCAGAATGCGCTCAGCGAGATACTGATGGATGAATTCAGCCTCAACGTCGTCGCGGGAGAAGCCAAAGGTGGTCTGAGTCAGGTCGTTAGTACCAAAGCTGAAGAAATCAGCCTTGGCGGCAATCTCGTCGGCAGTTACCGCTGCACGAGGAAGCTCGATCATGGTACCAATCTTGATCTCGAGCTCTACACCCTCTTCCTGAGCAACCTGAGCGATAACGCCTTCCGCCTGTTCGCGGAGCTTAGCAAGCTCAGGAACAACAGAAACGAGAGGAATCATGATTTCAGGCTTAGGATCAAGGCCTTCCTTCTTGAGCTGAGCAGCTGCAGTAGCGATAGCGCGAACCTGCATTTCAGCAAGAATGGGATATTTGATAGCCAGACGGCAGCCGCGAAGGCCGAGCATCGGGTTAGCCTCGGAGAAGCTATCAATCTGCTCCATGAGAGCGCGCTTCTTCTCGATAACAGCAGGATCGCCACCGGTAGCCTCTAGGCGAGCGATTTCAACGTCGAGAGCGCGGGCAGACTCGAGGAACTCATGCAGCGGAGGATCGAGGAGACGAACGATAACAGGCAGACCGTCCATAGCGCGGAACATGCCCAGGAAGTCACCAGTCTGAGCCTTCAGAAGGTCATCGCAAGCCTTTTCGCGAATAGCTTCATCGTCATTAAGGATGAAGGTCTGAATGATCTGCTTGCGCTCACCCAAGAACATATGCTCTGTACGGCACAAGCCAATACCCTGAGCACCGAAATCACGTGCGAGCTGAGCATCTTCGGGGTTATCGGCGTTTGCGCGAACACCCATGGTGCGGAACTCGTCTGCCCATTCAAGGATGGTGTCAAGATCGCCAGCAAGCTCAGGCTGAACCAGTTCAACCGCACCAAGAACTACGATGCCGGTAGTACCGTCAAGCGAAATAACGTCGCCTTCCTTGATTACGATGTCGGTGCCAGCAATAGAAGCCTGCTTTGCCTCTGCATCGATCTTCAGAGCGTCAACGCCACAAACGCAAGGAGCACCCATGCCACGAGCGATAACAGCTGCATGGGAAGTCTTGCCACCGTGAGAAGTAAGAACGCCCTCAGCGGCAATCATACCTGCAAGGTCGTCAGGAGTGGTTTCCCAGCGAACCAAAACGGTCTTGCGACCCTCCTTGGCAGCCTCTACCGCATCATCAGCGGAGAACACAGCTTCACCAACGGCAGCACCAGGAGATGCATTGAGACCCTTTGCAACTACGTCGTAATCAGCCTTAGCGTCGAACTGAGGATGCAGCAGCTGGTCGAGCTGCTCGGGATCTACGCGCTGTACAGCTTCTTCCTTGGTGATGAGGCCTTCCTGCTCCATCTCGATTGCGATGTGCAGAGCTGCAGCAGCGGTACGCTTACCAACACGGGTCTGAAGCATCCAGAGCTTGCCCTGCTCAATGGTGAACTCAATATCGCACATGTCACGGAAATGGTTTTCGAGGATAGTAAATACCTCTTCGAGTTCGCGACCAGCTTCCTCGAGGCCAGGAGTTTCCTTGAGCTCTGCAATGGGGCTGGTATTACGAATACCGGCAACAACGTCTTCACCCTGTGCGTTGACAAGGTAGTCGCCGTAGAATTCCTTTTCGCCATTTGCAGGGTTGCGAGTGAAGGCAACGCCCGTAGCAGACGTGTTGCCCTTATTGCCGAAGATCATGGACTGAACGTTTACAGCGGTACCAAGGTCATCGGAAATCTTGTTCTGCTTGCGGTACAGGATAGCACGGGGGTTGTTCCAGCTACCAAATACAGCCTCGATAGCAAGCTGAAGCTGCGTATCGGGGCTCTGGGGGAACTGAACCGTACCATCTACAACCAAAGAAGGATACTCTGCAGCATCTACATTCTCAGAGAAGATCTTCTTAAACTCAGCAACGAGCTCCTGAAGATCCTCAGCAGTAAGGTCGGTATCGGTTTCAACACCACGAGAACGTTTCATCAGGTTGATTGCGTTCTCAAACAGATCGCCATCAAGACCCATAACAACGTTGGAGAACATCTGAATGAAACGACGATAAGAGTCCCAAGCGAAACGGGGGTTCTCGGTCTGCTTGATCAAGCCGTTGATAGACTGATCATTGAGGCCAAGGTTCAAAACGGTGTCCATCATGCCAGGCATGGACATAGGAGCGCCAGAACGAACGGAAACAAGCAGAGGGTCTTCTGCGTCACCGATCTTCTTGCCGATGCGCTCTTCAAGGTCGAGGCGGTATTCCTGGATGGTGTCCAAAACGCCTTCGGGCCAGGTATTGTTGGAGTTTGCATACTCCATGCAAGTCTGGCAGGAAATCGTGAATCCCGGAGGTACCGGCAGTCCGATGTTAGCCATCTCAGCAAGGTTAGCGCCCTTGCCGCCAAGGATGGCCTTCATGTTGGTGTTGCCCTCCGTAACGTTCTTCCCATTTGCGTCTTTGCCGAAAGCGTAGACGCGCTTAAGTTGGTCTGTCACCATCTTCTCCTTAGACTTAAACATTTCTCCCTCATTTCCCAGGTCCAAAAACCTGAGGATGAGCGTTTTCATAATACCGCAAGATTTCTTGCGCTGTTTCCTCAATTGCCCTGTTATCGGTGCGAACAATGATGCATCCCAGCTTGCGCATCAAAGCCCTTGCGCACTCCAAATCTTGATACACACACTCCAAATCTGCATATGAAGAAGCCACGTTGCTGGCATTTCCAAGGCGGCGCTTGCGAATGTCTGCCAGAATCTCAGGCGAGATAATGAGCCCGAATAGACGTGTAGGATCAACTTCGAAGATTTCTTTTGGCGGTTCGCTTTGGGGGTCGAGCGGCACATTTGCCACACGATAGCCCAGTTGCGATAGGTAAATCGACAGCGGCGTTTTAGAAGAACGCGACACTCCGATAAGAACGATATCGGCATCGCGGAGGTCTTGAGGGTTACGACCATCGTCATGAGAAATGGTAAATTCCATTGCATCAATACGACGGAAATAATACTCGTTTACCGAGTGCAATCGCCCAGGCTCCTGAAGCGGCTCCCTACCTGTAGCTTGCGCAAGCGCACATAGCGCATTGCTCATAAGGTCTACGCCAATCACTTCTTCAGAATGAGCGTGAAGAAACTCCTCCATGCAGGAACGCAAGTCGGCACGGATAAGGGTATAAAACAAGACGAAAGGAATCCGCCCCAACTCAAGATGCTTTCCAAGGTGAGCTTCCAGGTCCTGAACCATGCTGTCGCAGGATTCCACGCGTGGCAAGATCTCAATTGCGGGATCGTATACTTCGAAACATGACGATGCGGCGCGAACCAATGTTTGAGCAGTCGTACCCACTGAATCGGAAACGACGTGGATCACCGGAAAGGTATCTGAAGCCTTTCCTTGTGTTATCCATTTCTGCAAAATGAAACTCCCTCCATAATAAAAAAGCGACCCATCACTGGGCCGCCTCAGGATACACGTAAGCGAAAAATGCCCGCTAACGCGACTATTTTACCTTGGAAAGCAGAGCAAAGTCAGCAACGTTGGCGAATACTGCAACGAAGCTGTTCAATAAACGAAGGCGATTTTCGCGCAATGCCTGGTCTTCGTCCATAACCATCGTGTTCTCGAAGAACAAGTCAATGGGTTTACGCAAAGCAGCAAGCTCGGACAATGCAGCAGCGTAATTGTTGTTTTCGAGAGCAGCAGCAACATCGCTTTCGGCCTGAACAACTGCATGGACCAAAGCCTGCTCAATCTCAGAAAGAGGACCCTCGTTAACTTCAGTGCCGAGCGCAGAATCGCAAAGGTTGTTTGCTCGAGCATAAGCCGTTGCAAGATCCTCAAATACCTCGGGCTGCTCGCTACGAGCAGCTTCGAGAGCCGAAACTCGATTGATTAGCTCAACAGGCTCCTGAACACCCGCAGAAAGCACGGCGTCGATTGCATCAATGCTATTGCCAGCATCGCGCATCATAACCTTGGTGCGCGTGATAAAGAAATCAATTACGTCACGACGAGCAGCGTCAGTATCGAACTCAATACCTTGCTGAGCATAAGAGGCCAACGCAGCATCGATCGCAGGCACGAGGGATACCTCAACAGCATCTTCGCCCGACAGCATAGCCACGATACCAATAGCGCTACGACGCAAGGCAAACGGATCAGAGGAGCCAGTAGGACCTTGGCCAACTGCAAACAAGCCACATACCGTATCAAGCTTATCAGCTATAGCCACAATCTTACCTACAACCGTATCGGGCGCATTGTCGCCCGCAAAACGAGGGCGGTAATGCTGCTCAATAGCCTGAGCAACCTGGGCAGTTTCGCCACTTGCAGCAGCATAATAGCTGCCCATAACGCCTTGAACGCTAGTGAACTCGACCACAGCACTCGTTACCAAGTCTGCCTTGCAAAGGCGAGCAGCGCGCTCAACATCGCTGAGATCCTGATCGGCAAGACCCGCGTCTTCCGCAAGGTGATCGGCCAAGCGCTGGATACGATTGGTCTTATCAAGCATAGTGCCCAGCTTTTCCTGGAATACCACTTCGCCCAAGCGATCAACGTAGGATTCAAGAGGTTGCTTCAGGTCTTCGTCGTAGAAGAATTTGGCATCGTACAAGCGAGCACGAACCACTCGCTCGTTGCCGTCGATGATGGTTTCAGCACATGAGGGATCGCCATTGCTTACCACAATGAAGCGGTTGGTAAGCTTGCCGCTCTTGTCATAGAGCGGGAAATAACGCTGATGGACCAACATGGCATCAACGATGATTTCCTCAGGAACCTTCAAGAATTCCTCGTCGAACGCACCAACCAACACCGTAGGGTACTCGGCAAGATTAATAACCTCAACAAGCGTCTTAGGATGCAACACTGCAGCAAAGCCGGTTTCAGCTTCAGCCTTGGCTACGCCCTCGCGAATAACCTGCTCACGTTCGGCTTCGGAGGGAACAACGTAAGCGTTTCGAACGACATCGACCAAGGAGTCCGCATCGGCAACCTCAAATGGGCCAGGAGCCAGGAAACGATGACCGTACGTGATGCGACCGGCAACAAGTCCAGCAAAGGTGAAATCGATAATCTCGCTACCGAATAGAGCGACGATCCAACGAATCGGACGGGTAAAGTATTCGGTCTGAGCACCCCAACGCTGCGAGCGGGGCCAGGAAAGACCATGAATGATCTTATCAAGCACCGAAGAAAGCAGCGAAGACACATTCACGGATGGCGTATGGGTACGAGCATACACATAGCCGTCTTCTACAACCAACGCAGAAGGATCTACACCCTTGCCGCGAGCGAAGCCCTGGGCAGCTTTGGTGGGATTGCCATCAGCATCAAAAGCGATCTTGGCGGAAGGACCCTTGAATACTTCGTTTTTCTCTTCCGTAGCCTCAGGAATTTCCTCAGCAATCACGATAAGGCGGCGAGGAGAAGAGAAGATCTTCACGTCGCCGTGAGGAATAGCAGCGTCATCGAGAAGGTTTGGAACCATGACGGAGAGCTGCTTTACTGCACCAGCAAGGTCGAAAGCCGGAATTTCTTCGGTACCGATTTCGAAGGCAAGCGTACGCTTTTCCATCAGTTACTCCCCCTTCTTCTCGGAGTTGTCAGGCTCCGGAGCCTGACCGACAACATGTTCAAGGTACGAAGCGCAGCATGCCTTCGCAATGGTGCGCACGCGCAGAATATAGCCCATGCGCTCAGTGGCGCTGATAACACCACGCGCATCAAGCAAATTGAAAGCATGAGAGCACTTCAAAACGTAGTCATAAGCAGCAAGCGGAAGCTTGGCTTCAAGGGCTCGGGTGCACTCAGCCTCGTAACGATCGAACTCGCCAAAAAGCAAATCAGTGTCGGCGATTTCAAAGTTGTATGCGGAAAACTCGCGCTCGTTTTCCAAGAAAACATCACCATAGGTAAACACCGTACCGTCGGCACCGCGCGCCCATACCAAATCATATACCGAGTCAACGCCCTGAATGTACATGGCCAAGCGCTCAAGGCCATAGGTGATTTCAGAAGGAACCGGACGGCACTCAAAACCGCCAACCTGCTGGAAGTAGGTAAACTGGGTAACCTCCATGCCGTTAAGCCACACTTCCCAGCCAAGACCCCAAGCTCCAAGCGTCGGGCTCTCCCAGTCGTCTTCGACAAAGCGAATATCATGTTTTTCAACTTCGATACCGATAGCGCGAAGCGATTCAAGATACAAGTCCTGAACATTATCGGGAGAAGGCTTCAGCAGAACCTGGAATTGATAATAATGCTGAAGACGATTGGGGTTTTCGCCGTAACGACCGTCGGTGGGTCGACGGCAAGGCTGCACATATGCAGTTTTCCACGTAGCGGGACCAAGGCTGCGCAGAGTGGTGGCGGTGTGGAAGGTACCGGCACCAACCTCGTTGTCGTACGGCTGCATGATTACACAACCCAAATCTGCCCAATAGCGCTGAAGTCGCAGAATCATGTCCTGGAACGACAGCACCTGAGAGGCATCGGCATTCGCCTTACCTACTTCGTGGTTAGTCATAATGCTCCTTATCGATAAACGATGAATGTAAACTAATTCAGCAGTCCGATGCGATTAATCGGCCAGTACGTTACCAGGGCCTTTCCGAAAATTGAATCAGAATCGACCGGACCGAAGTAACGCGAATCGGAAGAGTTTTCGCGATTATCCCCCATTACCCATACTTTGCCAGCAGGAATTGTATAGGGATATGAGAGGGAGATGTTGCTAGCCGTTTTTGAGAGCGGGTACGACAAACCCTGCGTATAAGGCTCGTTTAGTTTTACGCCGTCAATGTAAACGTATCCGTCGACCAAGTTAACCGTTTGGCCCTCTGTGGCTATGATCCGTTTCACCAAAACGCGAGAAGGAACCTGGGGGTCAGAAAACACAACGATATCGCCCGCTTTAGGTTCCGAAAAATGGTAGCTAACCTTTTCGGCAAAAAGCCTATCGCCAGTCATGATGGTGGTTTCCATAGAAGCGGATGGCACTTCAAAAGGCTCCACAACGAATGTTCTAATGCCCCATGCCGCCGCCAAAACTATGGCAATGCAGACAACGAAATTAACGAATCGCTGAATAATACCGGGACGGCGCACGCCAGCGTGTTGTCCGGAATCCAAACCTATCCCATCCCTTCAAGGGTGTTAACCAACAGTCGAATACTCCAATGATAGAGCAAACAACGCATCACTGACAAATTACTTCTACTCTACCGCATCGAGGAAATCGCGTTCCTTTTTCGAAAGATTAGCACCCTCAAGCAAATCAGGACGCCAACGCTTGGTACGCAGCAAACTCTGCTCACGACGCCACTGAGCGATTTTTGCATGATGACCGGAAAGAAGGATATCGGGCACATCCATGCCTCGATAGCTTGCGGGGCGCGTATATTGAGGATATTCCAGAAGCCCGTCATAGAAGCTTTCGTCAACAGCGCTGCCTTCATCACCCAATACGCCGTCTATACGGCGCACTACAGCATCAATCACAACCATCGAGGCAAGCTCGCCGCTGGTCAAAACATAATCACCCAATGAGATAACCTTGTCTGCAAGCGAGTAAGCACGTTCGTCGATGCCTTCATAATGGCCGCAAATAAAGAACAGATGCTCCTGCTGAGCAAGCTCAAGGGTCATGGCGTCATCAAAGCGCTCTCCCGTAGGGGAAAGGAAGATAACATAGGGCTTCTTTTGGACGGAAGAAAACAACTCGTCTGTAGCCTCGAAAATAGGCTCGCATTTCATTACGAGTCCCTGACCGCCACCGTAAGGCTCGTCATCGGTAGTGCGGTGCTTATCGTGAGTCCAATTGCGCAAATCATGCGCTTTGAAATCGAGGAAGCCCTTTTCTTGCGCGATGCGCATAATAGACTCGTTCATGACTGAGTCGTAGCACTGGGGAAACACCGAAAGGGTTTCAATTTTCACGTGAGCTCCTATAAATCAAGCAAACCGTCAGGAAGAGACACTCGTATCTCCCCCATTTCCTCTTCGACGGCTACCAAGAACTCATCGACCAAAGGAATCAGAACCTCATCTTCCCTGCCATCGGGCAACTCGGCACCGTCGGTTCGCTCAACTACAAGCAAAGCATGAGCGGGGTTTTCGTCAATGCGAACCACCCTGCCTATGACGCCGGCGTTTTCGTCGACAACAGAAAAGCCCGTAAGATCGATATCCTGATTATCCATATAGTTTTCAGGTAAACAGGAAGTACGCACTAAGCAGAAATGGCCTTCCAGCTTTTCGGCATCGGTTCGATTGTCGATGCAATCAAACCAAACCAAATATCGGCCTTCCGCAATCTCCTCAACATCTAACACCTTGCCAGAGCGAGGAATACGCAATACGGGAGGAACGAAGGTAACCTCCATCCCTTTTTCAAGCAAAAAAGGAAGACCTTCCGTCAGTTTGACGGAAAGCCCTCCTTCATTTGTTTTAGCTCGTAAAAGAGCTGCAACGTTAGTCCAAGAACCCATGGCACCTGAACCTATTCGTCGATAAGCTCGACTTCAACATCGAGACCATGACGAGAACCCGCAGCGCGAGCAAGCGTGCGGATTGCCTTGATTACGCGACCCTGACGGCCAATAACCTTGCCAGCATCTGCCTGAGCAACACGCACCTCAATAAGGACGGAGCCCGTCTCGGTGTTAGAAGACTCGATGCTTACCGCATCGGGCTCGTCAACCAAAGGCAAAACCAGGGTTTCAACCAAACCCGAAATGTCTTCGCTGGATTCCGCCATCACTAAGCGTTCTTACGCTCTGCCTCAATGAGGCGTGCAACGGTATCGGTGGGCTGAGCGCCGTCAGCGATCCACTTGTCAATCTTTTCAAGGTCGATCTTTACATGCTTAGGGGTGGTGGTGGGGTTGTAAGAACCAACCTGCTCAATGAAGCGACCGTCGCGACGAGCACGAGAATCAGCTACAACGATACGATAATAAGGTGCCTTTTTAGCGCCGTGACGGGCGAGGCGAATCTTGACTGCCATCGAGTTGTACTCCTTCTAAACTTTTAAGAGCAACCTGACAGGCTAATGCTGCACAGGTCGCAAAACAGCGATTACTGATATTACCTCTTGAAGGCGGATTCATCAAGACCGCTCATCATCTCTTGCATCTTCTTCACATCGGCCATAGACATACCGCCCATTCCGGGAAGGCCCATACGGCGCTTGCCGCCCTTACCCTTCTTGCCTTTCTTGCCCTTACCTTTGCCTTTGCGGGCCATCTGGGCTTCCTGGGCGTTCATCATGCTCCGAACCATCTTCTTGGTTTCCATAAACTGTTTTAGCAGCTGATTAACTTGGAAAACTTTGACGCCAGCGCCAGCGGCAATTCGGGCTTTACGAGAACCGTTCAAGATTTCCGGATGTTCACGTTCGCGCTTGGTCATAGATCCAATGATAACCGCCATTTCATCAAGCGCATGTTCATTGACCTGGCCTTCTCGCATAGCCTTATCTCCGCCTGGAAGAGCGCTGATGAGCTTCTGCACGCCACCCATTTTGCCAATCTGCTGCTTCATGAGCAGAAAATCGTTGAGTGTCAGGTTGCCTCGCGCCATGCGCTCAGCTTCCTCTTGCTCGATTTCTTCAGCACGAAGCTTCGAAGCAGACTCGATGATGCTGACCACGTCGCCCATGCCCAATATGCGTTTAGCCATGCGATCAGGATGGAAACGTTCAAGGGAGTCGGGTTTTTCGCCCTGAGAGATAAAGGTGATGGGCTTTCCCGTAACCTGTTTAATGGAAAGTGCGCCACCACCGCGGGCATCACCATCCATCTTGGACATAATTACGCCGTCGAAATCAACTCGATCAGCAAATGCCTTTGCAACATTCACCGCATCCTGGCCAGTCATGGCATCAACGACCATGTAAATCTGATCGGGTTCGACAGCTGCCTTGATTGCTTCGGCTTCGGCCATCATTTCTTCATCAACATGAAGACGGCCTGCCGTGTCAACGATCACAACATCGCGAAGTGAATCAATGGCATCGCGCACGCCCTCTTTGGCGATCTTAACCGGGTCCTTCCCTTCGCCACGATACACGCGAACGCCGATTTCTTCGCCCAACGTCTGCAACTGATCAGCTGCTGCGGGACGATACACGTCACATGCGCAAAGAAGCGGGCTGTGATTCTGTTGCTTTAAAAGATAAGCAAGTTTAGCAGCCGCCGTGGTTTTACCCGAACCTTGCAGGCCGACAAGCATGATCACATTAGGAATGCGACTGGAAAGCTGAAGCGGTTTACTTTCTTCACCCATAAGAGCCGTAAGCTCATCAAGAACGATCTTGACGACATTCTGCGCAGGCGTAAGCGAATCAAGAACCTCGGCCGTAAGGCAGCGCTCTTTAGTGCGCTTAGTGAATTCTTTTACCACCTTGAAGTTAACATCGGCTTCAAGCAACGCCATGCGAATCTCGCGCATGGCAGTGTCGATATCTTCTTCGGTTAAACGGCCCTTGCCGCGTAAGCCGGAGAAGATGGACTGAAGTTTATCGGAAAGGTTATCGAACATCAGCCATATCTCCAATCAGCGCACGAGCAAAATCATGCGCATCGAAATCCTGCAAATCGTCTATGCCCTCGCCTACGCCGATCTTGAAAATCGGAAGCTCGAGCTCATGAGAAACCGCAAGAGCAATACCGCCCTTAGCGGTGCCGTCGAGCTTGGTCACGATAACGCCATCTAGATCAAGCGCATCGTTGAACTTCTGAGCCTGCTGAAGGCCGTTCTGACCAGTTGTGGCATCTATAACAAGCACCGTGTATACAGGAACGTTTGAGCGTTTGCGCACAACGTTGACGACCTTTTGCAGCTCACGCATAAGGTCATCCGATGTATGGAGACGTCCCGCAGTGTCGATGAGCACCATATCGGAACCGTCTTTTTCGGCTCGTTCGATGGTTTCGTAACATACGCTTGCAGGGTCGCTGCCTCGTTCGCGAGAAACAATAGTAACGTCGGCGCGTTTTGCCCACACCTCAAGCTGCTCAATAGCGGCAGCGCGGAACGTGTCTGCACTGCCCAGGAGAACCTTCCTCCCCTTCTCGTGATAAGAAGCAGCAAGCTTACCAACAGTGGTAGTTTTACCTGCTCCATTGATGCCAACGAACAAAACCAGAGATGGATTCTCCTCGAAGATATCAGTTTCCGCTTCGGTAAACGTCGCTGCCATCTGATCGGTAAGCATATCGAACACCGCATAGGCATCGGGAAGCGCCTTGCGCTTTGCCTGATCCCGCAATTCCTCAATGATGCTATCGGCAGCAGCTGCACCAATGTCAGCAAGGATCAGCGTTTCCTCAAGATCATCCCAAAAATCGTCGTCAACATCAGGCCCACGATCGAGCAAGATGTTCATCTGCTCTTTCAGGCGGGTTCTTGAGCGATGAAGGCCCTCGTTGATCTTATCGAAAAATCCCATTTAACCCTCCTTGCGGGTAGCATTGTCGAGCTTTTGACTGATCACCTTAGTAATGCCATCAGCCTGCATTGAGACACCATACAATATGTCGGCGGATTCCATAGTGCGACGCTGGTGCGTAATCATAATGAATTGGGTTTCGTCGCGCACCACATTAATGTAAGCGATAAGTCGACGCAGGTTAGTATCGTCGAGCGCCGCCTCGACCTCGTCCAAGATATAGAACGGGGTCTGCCTAATGCGATATACGGCAAACAGCAACGCCATAGCAGTCATCGACTTCTCGCCACCGGAAAGCAACGACATCTTCTTCACGCGTTTGCCTACCGGCTGAGCATTAACATCAACACCCGTGTTTTCCAAGTCATCAGGATCAACCAAAGAAAGGTGAGCCTGCCCACCGGGAAACAGCGTAGAGAAGATATCAGAGAAGTTAGCGTTCACCTGTTCGAACGTAGCAACAAAATCGTCTCGCATTCGCTCGTCAATAACATTGACGATTCGGGCAAGTGTCTTACGAGCAAGCCTCATGTCCTCAAGCTGAGAACTAAGATAGGTATAACGCTCGCTTACCTGCTCGAACTCTTCGGCGGCATCGGGATTAATGGCACCCATGTTCTTGATGCGACGTTCAAGCGAAGAAGCTTGTGCTTCAGCTTCTTGGCGATTTTCAAGAGAATCAGCAGCAAGGGCAACCTCAAGAGGCGTGCCGTAATCGCGAACGATAACGTTTACCCCCGCATCAACCTGAACTTCAAGCCTACCCTTTTCAATACGGACCTCGGAAATGCGCGAAACGACAGACTCAAAACGCTCACGAGCTTCTCGCGACTCCTTGGTGACTTGTGCGATTTTGTCGTGGAGCGAAAGGGACTGTTCTTTCTCACTGCGTGATTCCTGCTCTAAACGCATCGAGACCAGAGAAGCAGCATCAGACAAGGAATGCAGAGTGGCCAAAAGCTCATCTGCCCTATTTGCCGCTACACGCGCAACATGGATACGCTGCATAGAACTTGCATCTTCCCGTGAAGATGCAGATATCTCCTGCTTGCGGGTGGATACCATTCGATCAGCGTAGGCGAGTCGCTCGAGCCGTTTCAAGACGAGCATCACTTAAGCGCTCGGAGAGAGAAACTATTTCGCGACGCATCGGAGAAAGCGTTTCCTCCAGCTTAGATACCTTTTCTTTATTCAATTCCAAATCGGCGGTAACTTGCAACAAAGTGCGCTCCAACTCGTCTGAGTCGGGCTGAGCCTTTTCGAAGAATGCAATGTTCTCTTCCTGCTCTTTTATCAAGCGTTGGTGCTCACCTTCGAGCTGTTGCAGCGCCCGCGCCGATGCATCGGCATCACGACGCGCCGACTCGCTTTGTCCCTTAAGATTTGCAAGAGACTCTGAAAGCTTCAACGACGCTGTTTGCGCCTGGCGAAGCTCGGTTTCAACCCTGCCATCTTCAGACTGCGCAGCTTCGTAATCAGCGCGACACCGCTCCTCTTCCTTGATCACCTGAGCAAGAGCGCGACGACGAGCAAGGGCATTGTTTTGTTTGTCGGCTTCAGTGAAACGAACAAAGGATAATTTGCCATCAGTTGAGGCAATGCATCCATCAAGTGAAGCAAAACGCGAGGTAGCCCCCCGCGCATTACGGGCGCATGAGATCGCATCCGAAATCGTATCGACAATGAAAACATCGCCAATCAAGCCACGAACCTGAGATAAGAAACGGGGGTCGATATCGAGCTCATCGACCAATCGACGTTGACCCAAGCAGGGATAAGAGCCGGATTCTTTGGAAACAGGCGTTAATGCGGCAACCGACCCAACGGCATCGCTGTTAGCAACTGCACTAACAAGGCGCTCAGCATCCGCATCGTTAGAAACCAGCACAGCTTGCAATTCGGAACCAAGCAGCGCTTCAACCAACATGTCAAGGCCAGCAGGAGCAGATACCGCATGAGAAACAAGGGAGTAGTCCGATGTTAACGTTTGAGTTTCTTCCATCATCTTCGCCTGAGCAGGATTCGAGCTTTCGCTTGAACGTTCCAACTCCTCAAGAGCAGCCCGCTCAGCAGTAGACTTCGTAAGCGCAGTACGAGCCTCGTCGAGAGCACGGCGAGCACCATCGCGCGCAACAACTAGCGCATTGAGCTTTTCGCGCGTTGAAGCTTCTTCTTCGCGAGCACGCGTAAGATCGCCCTCGAGCCTACTTGCCTGAGCTTCCAATGTTTCAGATTGTGCTTTAGCAGTCGAAAGACGCTCGGCAGCATCGGCAACATGGGCGTCAATAACTTGGGCACGAGCACGACGCTCCGAAAGGTTTTCACGCAGTGCCTGCTGAGTTGCCTGAGCGGTTTCCTGGCGATAGACCAGTGCACGCTGCTCGGACATCAAAGTATCGATCTTCTTACGTAGATCGTTTCGTTTGTTGACCCGTTGGGTATATGAGATCTCCAAATCGCCACGAAGCTTTTCTGCCTTCACCGATTCCGCTTTAGCTTTTTCGGCTGTCTCCTGGGCCTCGGCAAGCTCATGCTCAGCGGCACTACGACGCACGGGAGCCTCTTCGAGAAAACGAGTGAGTCGCTCAATTTCAGAAAGATAACCGCTGCGTTTCTCTCTTAGGAGCATAGCGGTAGAATTCAGACGCTCAAATGAAGCCTGCGAGCGACGATAGCGCTCGTTCAGGCTGTTCTCCTGATTGCTGCGCTCATGAAGCTGGCGCTGGAGAACGTCAAGAGCATGTTCAGATGCTTCAAGTTCTTTCTTGAATACTTTCTGGGACGCCTCAAGTTCTTTTTCTGACGCAAGAACAGCATCCCACTTCTGCTGCAGGACGCGCAGGTCGTCAACAGCAAGAGCAAGTTTCAAATTGGCGAGCTCGGAAGACAGATCCTTATGCAAACGAGCTTTCTTCGCCTTGCGCTCAAGGGGCTTGAGCTGGCGCTCAACTTCAGCAGTAATATCATTAACGCGGGCAAGATGAGCGTCCATCTGAGCAAGTTTACGCTCACTTTTTGCTTTGCGTTCTTTATGCTTCAGGATACCGGCAGCTTCCTCAATGAGAGCGCGACGGTCTTCTGGGCGAGATGAAAGAACAGAATCCAAATTGCCTTGGGAGATAATGGAATTAGTGCCCGTACCCATGCCGGAGTCGTGAAGGATATCAAGAACATCCATACGACGAACCACATTACCATTAATGAGGTATTCGCTTTCTCCACTGCGGTACATACGACGCCCAATGGAAACCTCAGCGAAATCAACAGGAAGCGTACCGTCAGTGTTATCGAGCAGTAGCTCAACTTCCGCGACAGACACAGGTTTACGGGCAGAAGAACCAGCAAAAATGACATCTTCCATGGATTGACCGCGCAAATTCTTAGCGTTACGTTCACCAAGAACCCATAACACAGCATCGGAGATGTTCGATTTGCCAGATCCGTTAGGGCCTACCACAGCAGCAACGCCCGGTTCGAATCTCATAACCGTTCGATCAGCGAAAGACTTAAAGCCCTTCAACGTCAGCGATTTGAGATACACCTAAAGCCCCTTTACTGCTGCTTCTTCTTGCGAGCCTTCTGCTCAGCCTGCCTACGAGCCTTTTCCTCGGCTTTGGCGGCTTTAATGGCAGCTTTAGCTTCCGCCCTACGCTTTTTATCGGTGGAATCTTTGCCCTCAAAGAAAGAACCAAGGATCTCCAAAGCAGACTTTGCTGCCTGGCTCTCGGATTCCTTTTTCGTGCGTCCAACACCCTTTGCAATAGACTTAACGCCTACAAATACCTGAGTTACAAAAGTGCGGTCATGGGGCGGCCCCTGCGTTTCAACCAAGCGATACGTTGGGGTAATGCCGTCCTCCTGCAAACGCTCCTGAAGGACGCTTTTGGGGTTTTCGGGCTCCTTCGCCATATCTTCGCTCATGCGAACGATTAGCGTACGCTTTACGAAAGAAGCCGCAGCATCAATACCGCCATCCAAGAAGAGCGAAGCAACAAGCGACTCATAAACATTTTCCAACGCAGAATGCAAGCCGCGACGACCGGTACCACGCTCGGAAGAACCAAAGAAAATGCAGTCAGCCAAGCCAAGTTCTTTGCCGACCTCGGAGAGCGACGCGCCGGAAACAAGCGAAACCTTGATTCGAGTAAGACCACCCTCATCGAGATTCGGATATGCATGATACGCCTCGTAAGAAACGATTGCCCCTAAGATGCTGTCTCCAAGGAACTCAAGGCGTTCATATGAATCGCTAATAGAATGGCCCTCTGCTGCCGATGGATGCGTAAGAGCCGTTAAAAGCAACGACCGATCCGAGAACTCATGTCCTAAGATTTTTTCAGCTTTATCAAGCTTCTCAGTATGTTCGGGTTGCTCTTTCACGTTTCGTCATTCGTTTCTTGAATTAATAATCTAAGTTCTTTGCTATTTTACTCGGCTTGCTTTGTCTGGTTTACGGTTCGCTCGATTATCCCCGAAACATCCAAACGTACCGCACGAGCAGCAGTTAAAACACCATTCATGATTGCCGTTTCGTTCGAAGAACCATGACCAACCAGACAAGCGCCTTTAACACCAAGGATGGGGGCTCCGCCATACGTGTCGGCGGAAGTGCTTTCCTTCAAATTGGAAAGACCGCCCTTCATGGCAACGGCACCAAGCTTCGTGGCAAGATTGGCCATCATAACTTTCTTAATCTCACCGAACAAAATCTTCGTTACGCCCTCAATGGTTTTCAGACACACATTGCCGGTAAAGCCATCCGTGACAAACACATCAAACTTGCCAGCAAGAATATCGGAACCTTCACCATTCCCGGCGAATTCAGGAACTTCACTCTTCAGTAATTCGAAGGATTCCTGAGCCATCTTTGAACCCTTGGTGTCTTCCGAACCAATATTGAGAAGAGCGACCTTAGGCTCGCGGATACCAATGACCTGACGGGCGTAGGTAGTTGCCATCTGAGCGAATTGAACCAAATATGCGGGCTTGCAATCGGCATTTGCGCCCACATCGCACATTACTACAGGCTTTACGGGCGAAGGTATAACCGTACACAGAGCAGGTCGAGAAACGCCCTTAATGCGGCCTACCACCAAGGTTGCAGCGGCAAGGCACGCTCCCGTAGAACCAGCAGAGAAAAAGCCCTGGGCTTGACCCTCTTTGACAAGACGATTGCCAACAACCAAACTGGAGTCTTTCTTTTTACGCACCGCATTAGCAGGATGCTCATCCATGGCTATTTCTTCAGTGGTTGCCTGAGCACGAACGCGATCGCGCTTTTCCGCAAATGGCTCTACCACTTCAGCGGGTCCGCAGGCGATTACCTCCAGATCTGGATCCGCCTGAAGCGCCTTCTCGATTCCTGGAAGAACAACGGAAGGCCCGATATCGCCACCCAATACGTCAACAGCTATAACCACTCGTTGAGCCATTACATCTCCTTGCTATCGTGCAGTCAGCGTACTTTTGCTGATGCGGAGCTAAAACTAAAACCAGCCCATACAAAAATCCCCCGGACGAATCCGGGGGATTCCCTTACACGTTAATGGCGTGCATTAAGCGGTCTGGATAACCTCACGATCGCGATAGAAGCCACAATTAGGGCATACGCGATGGGGAAGCTTTACTTCACCGCACTGAGGGCACACAGAACGGGAAGGTGAAGCGATCTTATCGTTTTCGCTCCTGCGTGCGTGGGTACGAGCACGACCGGTCTTACGCTTTGGCACTGCCATGATTAAACTCCTTCTATGCTACAGGTAAACCTGAAGATTCTAATTACGCGAAAAAGTATCCTAGCAAAGGAACTTGTTCGAATCAAGAGATAAACCCTTTGAATTACAAAAACTATTCTTCAAACTTGATATTACGCAGTACAGAAAACGGATTTGGGTGGAAATCGTCTTTTTCCTCTTCCGTTTTTTCGCACGTGCACTCTTCATTATTGAGATTGGCACCGCAACCAGCACACAAACCTTTGCACTCATCGTCGCACAAAGGAGTATGAGGAAGCTCAAGGGAAAGCGCCGCTACGAGCAGAGGCGAAAGATCAATAATATGATCTTCACCTAAAAGCTCATATTCTTCCTTTTCTTCTTCGGTAAGCTCCACATCGGAATCAGGGATAAGATAATACCCCTCAACCTCGCCTTCCAAGCGATACTCTGCAGGCTCGAGGCAACGAACGCAGCTTGTTACCGCATCCGCCACAACAATGCCCGTAACCAAAAGAGCGCCACCCGTGTTGGAAACAGTCACATCCCAAGTAAGTGGATGCTCGAATGTGTAGGTATCAACGCCCTGCACGAGCTCAGGAAGATCGTACGTGCCTGCAAAAGACAAGCTCTCCGCAGGAGCGAAGAGCTGAGCAGGAACCTCTATGTGCGTAGATTCCATTAGCGTCCCGAATTGATGGAATTAGCATTGAGACGATCGCGGCAACGGCGAACGCTGTTCAGCGCAGTATCAAGGCTCTGTTCCACATGACTGAATACCTCATCGGCGAAATCTTCAGCACCAGCGCGGGTTTCACGCTCAAGCTCACGAGCTTCCGCCAAAATGGTATCTGCCTGCTGCTGGGAAATACGAACGATTTCCTGTTCGCTAGCAATAGTAATAGCCTGGCTACGAGCATCCTCGATCAAACGGCTTGCCTGGGCTTCAGCCTCATCAAGAAGAGCCTGACGCTCGCGAATAACCTGACGAGCCTGAGCGAACTCGCTAGGGAACGTGTCGCGGATCTCGTCCAAGATCTCAAATGCAGCCTGAGCATCAACCTGCCTAAGCCCGCTTTTACCAAAAGCCGGCTTAGAATCCTCGATGAGCATAGAAAGCTCCTCGATGAGATTCAATACTCCTGTTTCGTCCATATACATCCTTCCGAAATCGCGCACGCAAAACAGCATACAACGACATAATTGCGACTAATTAGTTTACGTCACTTTGTCGCTAGTGTATCAAAAAGCGTCAATATGCGAAAAAAAGTCACAACGAAAACGCTGAGCGTTATTCGCTACTAGCCTTCCCCTTTCTGATAAGCGTCGGCGAAATACTCGCGTAGAGCAGTTTCCACGCAAGGAGGAACAAAGCCCGTTACGCTGCCCCCCATAGAAGCCATTTCACGAATGATTGAAGAGGAAAGATACATGAATTTCGGAGGCGACATAATGAAGAACGTCTCCAAATCACGGCTCAACTCGTAATTCAAAGCCGTCATCTGGAACTCATATTCAAAGTCGGTAATAGCGCGCAATCCCTTGACTACAACATGAGCATCAAGCTGATGAACGCAATCAACAAGCAGTCCCTCGAAGCTGATCACACGCACGTTGGAAAGGCCCGCAACTGCTTCTTCCACCAATCCCACGCGGGTTTCCAAATCAAAAATGGGCCTTTTCTTTGCCGATTTGGCAACAGCAACAACCACTTCATCGAAGATTTGTGCAGCACGCGATATAACATCGAAATGACCTGCGGTAATGGGATCGAATGTTCCCGGTACAACCGCTCGTTTCATTATGCATCCTTCCTGAGGGTTACCAGCGATGTGTCTCCGTAGTTCTTTACGGATACCACCGTGTATTCTAGCGCATCGCATGCCTGCTCAACAGCGGCTTTGTCTTTTTTGGCGTACTCATAGACAATCAAAGCGCCAGAAGCGATGCGCCCCGCTTCATCAAGCCCGCGAACCAAGCCAAGTACCTTTTCGGCTTCAAATGCGTATGGGGGGTCGAGAAAAACCAGATCAAAGGCTGGCCCCTTAACCTGTGGAAGGCCAAACGCATCTCCACGGCGAAGCGTATAGCGATCACGGGGAAGTTTCAACGAGGTTATGTTGCTCTCCACGATACGAGCCGCTTCTCTACCTTGTTCCGAAAACAGAACATGAGTGGCACCACGGCTCAATGCTTCCAGACCCAACGCACCCGAGCCAGCGAAAGCATCCAGAACCCGAGCGCCCTCCAATGTTCCTCGCGCACTCACAAGCGAGCTCATAAGCGCTTCACGAACACGATCAGTGGTGGGGCGGGTTTCGTCGCCCTTAAGCGACTTCAAAGAGCGACCGCGAAATTCGCCAGCAATGATCCTCATCGGTTCCTCATCTCCTGTATGGTCTGCAGTTCCTGCATAACAATTGCTCGTTCATCTTCCATTAAATCATCGGTCTCGAAGACGCTTCGCGCATCATGGTACGCAGCTTCGATAACCGCTTTGTCTCGCACAACGTTAACCAGTTTCAATGGCGAAGCGCCATGCTGTCGGTCTCCAAAGATATCACCCTCACGACGCAGGGATAGGTCCATTTCAGAAAGGGCAAATCCATCTTCGGTTTCCTCCATGGCACCCAAACGTTCCAACGCCTCGGGGGCACGTGAGCGAGACACCAAGAAAACCTGCCCTGGCAAACTGCCACGACCGACACGACCACGCAGCTGGTGGAGCTGAGCCAAACCAAAACGATCCGCATCTTCGATGATCATAACCGTGGCATTCGGAACGTCAACGCCAACTTCGACCACGGTAGTAGACACCAACACGTCGATATCCCCGTCACGGAACCGTCGCATCACCTCGTTCTTTTCGCTTGGCGCCATCTTACCGTGAAGAAGAGCAATCGAAGCCTGGGGGACGACTTGAGAGCGCAGTATCTCAGCGTGCTTAGTGGCAGCCGATAAGGTGTCACCAATCGCATCATGCTCGATGCCCCATTCAATTGCCGCATATTCGATGGACGCATCATCATCTTCGTCTCGTTCGGCAGGCGTGCTTTTGGGCAGCTCAAGACCAATCAGAGGGCAGATAACGTATGCCTGTTCACCGCGAGATAGAGCAGCGCGCAAGGCATCATACGCTATCCCCTCCTCCGAGAAATGGCATACCTTTGTACTGCGCCCGCCTTGCTTTGCAGGAGGCTGATGAAGGTAAGAAAGAGAAAGGCCACCGTAGCGAGCCAACGCAAGCGAGCGCGGAATGGGAGTGGCCGTCATTGAAAGAATATCGGCACCTGGAGCCTTGGCGATCAAAGCCTGGCGCTGCTCGACGCCAAAGCGTTGCTGCTCATCAATACACACAAGCGAACAATCCTGCGCAACAACGTTATCTTGGAGCAAGGCATGCGTACCAAACAAAACCTTGATGTCTCCACGGGCAAAATGAGCAATTGCCGCTTCTTTTTCTTCACGGGGGGTTTGCCCCATAATAGTTGACCAGGGCACGTTGCAAGCATCGAGAATTGGGCCAAGGGAAATACCGTATTGAGACACCAAGACCTCGGTAGGGCCCATGAGTATAGCCTGATGGCCGCTCAGCACAGCGCACACGAGCGCAAATGCCGCAACAACAGTCTTGCCCGTGCCAACGTCGCCCAGCAAAAGGTGGTTCATAGGATACCGCTCAGCCATCCTTGCAAGGATATCCCCCACCGCCGCTTCCTGATCTTCAGTAAGGCTAAAGGGCAAGCAAGCCTTAATCCGATTCACGTCGATATCGGAAAGAGTCTGTTGGAATGGAGCATGCTGCTCTGCACGCTTCCGTTCGCGATCAACCAACTCCAGTTCAAGGAAAAAAAGCTCTTCGTAGCGAAGGCGTCGGCGAGCCTGAATGGAATCATCAAGCGAAACGGGCTTATGGATCCCGCGAAATGCCTCAAAACGCGAATAGAGACGGTACTTGCGACGGAATGAGAGAGGCAGAGGATCGTAAGTGCCCTGCACTTGTTCCAATGCGTTCCCCACGATTCGCTTCATCATTGCTCGCGAGATCTTCGAGGTTGAAGGGTGAATAGGCAAAAACCTGCCTCGGACCTCTTCCCCGGGTTCATGCTTTTCAATAAGCGGATTGGTCATTCGCTTAAAACCGTAGGAAAACTCAACTTTCCCCGAAACGACAACCAAATCACCCTTTCCGATCTTCTCGGAAAGCCAAGGTTGATTGAAGCATGAAGCAATGATCAAGCCCGTTTCATCAACAAGGGACACTTCAGTAAGCGTCAGCTTTGAACGGATTCGTTTGAGCTTTATTTCATAAACCTGAGCCGCAAGCGTGCATCGAGTCCCAATTTGCGCACTTTGCGCAGTAACCACTTTCGACATGTCAACATACCGCAATGGATAGCACTGCAATAAATCACGAACAGTAGCGACGCCCATCGCTCGTGCAAGAGCCTGCGCACGTGCGGGACTTACCTGCTTAACCGAGGAGACCGGAGCATCAAGTGCCAAGGTAGCATGAAGGCGGTCTGGGCTTGCGCCGCGGACCGCCTTCAGGGAATCATTTGTTCTATTCACCGACACGTATGCCGTTCCTAATGAGGGTGCTATTCAACAGAGAGAACGATAGGATACAGCGGCTGCTCACCACGGTGAGAGTCGATTTCAAGATCCTCGAATTCTTCCTCAATGCGCGCCAAAAGAGCCTCGAACTCCTCATCGGAATAATCTTCACCGGCAAGAATAGTAAGCGTATCTGCATCTTCGGCATCCATAGCCTCAAGAACACGAATGGTGGCGTCTTCAATAGAGTCGGAAACAACCTCAAGATCGCCATCAGCAATGCCGATAACGTCACCATCATGGATAGGGTTGCCGTGAACGTCCTTTGAATCTTTGATGGCGCGAGTGATTTCACCCGTCTTCACGTCTTCGCAGGCTTCGGTCATAGCCTCAACGTTTTCTTCAAGAGTTGCATCTTCGTCAAAGGCAAACAAAGCAGAGAAAGCCTCGGGGACGCTCTTGGTTGTTACCACAGCACAGGGCTTTTCGGAAACCTGAGCACACGACTGGGAAGCCATGATGATATTGCTGTTGTTCGGAAGGATGATTACAGAATCCGCGTTTACTGCATTCACCGCATCCAGCAGTTCCTTGGTGGACGGATTCATGGTCTGGCCGCCAGACACAACATAATCGACACCAAGGCTTTCCAGAATAGCCGCGTTACCAGAACCGGCAGCTACCGCGACAAAGCCGATAGCCTTATGGGCAGCTTCCTGCTCTGCTTCAAGCTTTTCGGTGCGCTCTTCGCTCTGCAGTTTCATGTTGTGAATGAATACCTCAAAGATTTCGCCACGCTCCAAGAAGTACGCAAGAACCTTGTCAGGCGTATTCGAGTGAACATGAACCTTGAACTTCGGTGTGCTTCCCACACACAGCTCGCAATCGCCCATGGTTTGCAGGAAGTCGAGTGCTTCTTCGGGATCGAGCGTTTCGGAGTTGACCAAGAACTCGTTACAGTACTTGTACTTGGAGCCTTCCCAGTCGTTGATCTGCTCGATTTCAACCTTCGGAGCAGCCGTACGGGCAAATGCAAGCTCATCAACCATAGCCTCGGCGCGACCAGTAAGGGAAGCGACAAAAGAATCAAAGAAAATAGCGATGCCGAAGCCACCGGCGTCAACTACCCCATTTTCCTTCAGCACAGGAAGAAGTTCAGGCGTACGCTGCACGGAAGCGTAGGACTCGCCTACAATGAACTGCAGACCTTCATCAAGCTCCATCTTCTTCTTGCGAGCCTTATGCGCAGCAGCGGCAGTGTCGCGCAGAACGGTAAGGATCGTGCCTTCTACCGGCTTGCGAACAGCGTTGAAAGCAACTTCTACTGCGCACGAAAAAGCATCATCTACCGCAACGATATCGAATTCTTCATGATCGGCAATACCTTCGCACAAGCCACGCATAATCTGAGAGGTGATTACACCAGAATTGCCACGCGCGCCCATAAGAGCACCAGTGGTAATAGCGCGACGGCGATCTTCGCTAGAAGCGCCAATAGGGAGCTTTGCCAGGTTTTCCACAACCATAGCCAAGGTAAGGGACATGTTAGTGCCCGTATCGCCGTCGGGAACGGGGAAAACGTTCAGGCGATTAATCTCATCCTTACGAGCTTCCAATGCCTTCGCTGCAGCAGCAATGGCATTGATGATGTCGTTAGATGTGTAATTGCTCATAGTTAAGTTGTACTCCTCGAATGACCTAATACACCTAAGCAGTGCGTCCTAGCGAACTTTGATTCCCTGAACGTGAACCTCCACGCCCTTGAGCGGCGTGCGAACGAATTCCTTCAGGGCGAACGTTACCTGCTCGGCAAGATTAGTGGACACCACATTGATGTTCACGCCGTGCTCCAAGATAACGTAGAGGCTTACCGTAGTGCCCTCTTCGTCGGAGGAAACAACGATGCCCCTGCGAAGGCGAGACTGAGGAAGGATTTTCGCCAGTCCATCTGCGGCATTCGGGGCCGCCATACCCACAACGCCATAGCATTCCAATGCCGCATGACCAGCAACATCTGCAATGACATCTTCAGAAACGATAAGGTCTCCTGCGATTTCGTTACCCATTTATCTATCCTTTCATAGACGCTTTGCCACATGAGCGGGCGCCCAATGACGAATGACCAGTTAACCAGTATAGCTGATGGTGCACGAATGAACGTCTTGGGAGGCCTTGCGCACCGAACATTCAAAAGTCCTTAGTTTGTCGAAGTATCTAAATTTTTTTCCTATGCAATACCACTATTCCAACATCAATTTGACAATTGAGTGCTATCCTTGCTGCTTGATCGCCAAACCTCCAAGAATTATCTTGGTTGAAGCTTGAGTATGTGGTATAGTATTCAGGCTTTTGGAAATCAGCGGTATTCAGCCGTATCAAAATACGAAGTAAATGGAGTTGATCAAGAATGTCCAAAGTATGCGAGATCTGCGGTAAGGCACCCGTTGCTGGTCGTAGCATCAGCCACTCTCATCGCGTAAGCAACCGCACCTTCCGTCCTAACATCCAGAAGATCACCGTTAAGGTTGACGGCAAGGTAAAGCGCGCCAACGTGTGCACCAAGTGCATGAAGGCAGGTAAGGTAGAGCGCGCTTAGCGTTTTTCTTCCCCATTACCGAGGGCATTTGCTTCTCAATTATGTAGCCACCCGAAAGGGTGGCATTTCTTGGTTATAGCGATACCGCAAAGCGTAATCTTATATCGAGAAAACCTCTCCGAGCTTAAGGTAAAGAAGAACTATCCTTTGCCCCTACCTAGTTAGCGTTGCTCGATAAGGCAAGAAAAAAGAAGGGCAACCAATGGTTGCCCTTCTTTACTGATACACTGCTTCCTAAACGTCGAACACGCCACGAAACGACCAACATCGATCAAATGGAGCAGGGCTACTTAAACTTGAAAAGACCCCTGATTTCATTCATGGTGCCTGAAAGCTCACTTACTACTTCTTTTCCATCGCGATAAATACCAGCCATGGTTTTACCTGCGTCTTTAAGGTTGTCTTTTGCCTTGGCAGACAAAAAACCCTCTTCGTCATCTGCCTCAGATGCTGAAGTCTTAGAAGCCTTCTCGACATTGTCATCCTCTTCAGCAGACGAGCTAGGCTCCTCTTCCTGCAAAGCGGATTCGGCATGCTTCTCTAAATCAAGCTGCAACAAGTACAGGGAATCATCTAATTTATCCAAGCGTTTTGCATAACCCGGGGCATCAGAGTCCAAGGAATCCACTGCAGCACGCACATCGTCCAAACGCGCATGCAAAGTATCAATCATTTGGTAGATATCTTCGTTCAAAGCGGCTCCTAACGATAACGCTCTTTCATGGCACGTTCGATTTCGCGCTTCGAATCTCGCTCTGCCATCGAAGCACGTTTGTCGTACAGTTTTTTACCACGAGCGACAGCTAATTCTATCTTCACCCGAGAATTGCGATCAAAATAAATCTTAATCGGTACTAATGCCATACCTTTTTCCTGGGTTTTACGCTCAAGGTCACGAATTTCGTTTCGATGAAGAAGCAGCTTGCGCTTCCGATCGGGGTCGGGGTTGTTCAGATTGCCATGGCTGTAGGGAGAGATATGCAAATTGTTCACCCAAACCTCACCCTTACGAATAAGGGCGAAGCAATCCGTAAGCTGGCAGTTGTTTTCGCGCAACGAACAAACTTCGGTTCCCGTAAGAACCACACCGGCTTCGTACGTTTGCAAGATCTCATAATCATGAAATGCACGACGATTCTTTGCGATTACTTTGGTTGTTTCTTTCTTGGCCATTCTTACATTCCTGGAACGAAGGACACATCTTCATCAAGATCGAGGATAAAGCGCTTTAACAGGGTTACCGTATCCTCGATATCGGACAGCTTAACCACTTCAGTGGGAGTATGCATATAACGCAGCGGTATAGAGACCAGGCCAGTAGCACAGCCACCACGCTGAATCTGCATCTCTGAAGCATCAGTGCCCGAATCGCCTGGCTCGGCTTCGAATTGGACCCTGACCCCCTCGGCTTCAGCGGCGGCGCACAAGCGCTCAAATACCACCGGATTGATATTGGGACCGCGAGCAATAACAGGGCCCTTTCCACAGGACACCGAACCATACTTGTCGGTATCGATACCGGGATAATCGGTCGCATGAGTTACATCGAGGGCAATGGCCACATCGGGCTCGATGCTGAAGGCGGACGTATTTGCCCCTCGAGATCCAATTTCCTCCTGAACGGTAGCAGCACAAATGTAATCGCCTAACGAGCCGTCTGCGCGCTTAAGCTCCTCCATAACACGGGTAATCACGTACACACCCGCTTTGTCATCGAAAGCTCGCGAAACGGCCATCCCCTTACCGTATTTCTCGAAACCAACGCCATACGTAATGATGTCCCCAACACGTACCGATTCACGCACCTTACGCGACGGAAGTCCGAGGTCGACGAAGAGCCCGCTAATGGGGGTCACCTTGGTTCGTTCGTCGGACTCGATAAGATGGATAGGCTTTCGACCCACGACTCCACGCAAGATACCCTGTGAAGTATGCACATCGACGCGAAGCCCCGGCAAAATAGCCGCATCAACGCCTCCGACAGGAACAACACGAAGAAAACCCTGGGAGTCGATGCTTTTTACCATAAGGCCGACTTCGTCCATATGGGCGGCAATCATCACCGAAGGAGCTGAGCCGTTGCCAAGCATGCGAGCATGGACCGATCCCATTACATCGGTCTCAATCACATCGGCGCATTCAGCCAGCCTTTCACGGACCAAGTGAGCAACCAAAGATTCCGTGCCCGTGACAGAAGGCGTTTCAAGCAAACGCTTCAAATACGTTTTGTCTGCGAGTTTAGCCATAATAGACCTACGATTCTTAAGGGGCACAAGCCCAGTAATAACAATATCGAGTACTGAGGAATTATACCCCGCACTAGGAAATCAAACATAATAGAGCCATAGCACAAGCATTACTCATAAGAGGTGGCAAGTTTGAAACGCAATCTGCGTTCACGGGGTTTCGCGGAAACAAGAACAACCTGGATTGTTTGTCCAAGACGATAACGAACGCCTGTTGATGCTCCGTTAAGCATTTGCCTTTCAGGATCAAACGAAAAATACTCTTCACCAAGATCCTCAATGGCAAGAGAACCCGTTGCCGTGCATTCCAAGCGAACCATAAGGCCAAAGGTGGAAACCGAAGAAACAACGCCGGTAAAAGTTTGCCCTGTAAACCGCTCAAGATACTCAATGATCTTAGTGAGCTGAGACTGCCGAGCGGCTTTTTCCGCTTCGCGCTCCATATAAGACGAATGCTCGGCCATCCAAGCAAGCGAATTACGCTGCGCCTCATAGGTTGCACTGTGACCGAAAAACGCCTCTTTGAGCATTCGATGCACCAACAAATCGGGATATCGGCGAATTGGGCTGGTGAAATGGCAATACGTTTGAAGGGCCAAGCCATAATGATCGCTCAGTTCGGTACGATAGACGGCTCGCTTCATCGCGCGAAGCAGAAGCACATTCACCAGCTCCTGCTGAGGCGTTCCTTGCACGCGCGCTAATACATCCTGCAAAGTATGAGGATTGCCGTCGCAGAAAAGGCGCTTGTTCACATCCGAAAACAAGGAAGATTCCTGAAGAACTTCGTAAAGCGCGCGCAGTGCATCTCCATCAGGGGCGTCATGCACTCGGTACACACAGGGCAAGCCTTTTTCGGTAAGCCACTGAGCAACAAGGCTATTGGCTAAGATCATAGGTTCTTCAATAAGCTCTGTTGCAGCAGTTCGGCGACGATAGGTGATTTCTAGAGGATGCCCTTCCCCGTCAAGCTTAGCTTTTGCCTCGACCCTATCGAAATCCATGCAGCCATCTTTTTTACGACGGGCAAACAGAGCCTTTGCCAGAGTATCGAGCTTTGGCACGCGATCGATGAGGGCAAGCACCGCTTCTTCAGACAAAGCCTTTGTCCCAATCGGCACTTCGCATTCAGCAAGAGCTTGCTTACATTTCTCCACAGAACGGGAGCGGTTAGACGCCTCAAGGAGCGCCTGAGCTTGATCGTATGACAGGCGCGCTTTTGAGCGAATAACAGAGGGGAACACCTCGTACGAAAGAACAGAACCGCTTGGAGACAATTCGGCCTTAACGCTGATGGTGCAGCGATCCTCTTCAGGCATCAAGGAGCACAGCCCATTGCTTAGCTTTTCCGGAAGCATGGGGAGGACCCGGTCTACCAAATACACTGAAGTTGCACGTCGTCGAGCGTCCATATCGAGAGATGAATCATAGGCGACAAAGCGAGACACATCGGCAATATGCACGCCAAGGACAAAGTTGTTACCCTTGCGCTCAAATGAAACCGCATCATCGAAATCTCGCGCATCAACAGGATCGATAGTAAAGATAAAGTCGTCGCGTAAATCGCGATACCCTTGAACTGTGGCAAGTGAGGCGTCGAGGGAGCACTGATCGGCCTCCTCGATAGCAGCTGGAGAAAACTCGGTTTCAAATTGATGTTCGGCGATGATCAGATCAATAGCGATATCGGCATCCGATTCCGAACCAAGCACACGCACCACCGTGCCCGTAGCAGCAGAATTTCGCGTAGGGAACTCGATTATACGAACCTCGACCAAATCGCCGTCATTAACCTGAGGGGCATCGCTTCTGAGCGTGAAAATGTCACAAGGAACAGAAGGGTCTTCGGGCACCACAACGCCAAAAGGCTCAGCAACTTCATAACGTCCAATAAGAGTATCTCGCGCACGCATGATAACGCGCGCAACGCGAGCAGAAGGCTTTCGGGAAACTTCAGAGTAGTGCCTGTCGGAAGATTGCCCGGAAAGACGTGAAACCTCAACCAAATCGCCAGGGAACGCACCGTTTACCTTTGAAGCAGGAACAAAAAACTCCCCCTCCGCCGTCTTGACGAAACCGAATCCCTGAGCGCTCAGCTCAAGAATGCCTTGTGGTTTTGCTTTAGGATGCCTACGAGCCTTGGAACTACGTCGTGCCATTTCCACCCTTATGAAATCTGGGAGCGAGCCGAATCGAAAGCAACCGATTCCTGAGTAGAGGCATTTGATGTCTCAACATTGGGACTAATACCATTGCCATCAATCTGCCGACCGCTAGGAGTTAAGTAAAATGCCGCAGTGTAACGGATGGCTCCACCAAACGAAAGCGGCTGCATAGCCTGAACAGAGCCTTTTCCTTGAGTTTTTTCACCGACAATCTCTGCACGACCAGATTCCTGAAGTGCAGCAACAAGAACTTCAGCGCAACCAGCAGTACGACCGTTAGTGAGAATAACCAGGGGTGCGCTCGTAATGCTGTCGCCATCTGCACTGCGAGAGCTGATTCCATTTACCGTTTCAATCTGCGCAACAACACCGCTGGGGATAAACAGAGAAGCGATGTCGACGGCCTGAGTTAAATAACCACCTGGAACATCGCGAAGATCAAGGATAAACGCCTGAGCACCCTGCGAAGACGAATCGGTTATCGCCGAAGAAACCGTAGCTGCGGTATCCGAAGTAATCTGCTTTATGTCAATGGTGCAGACTCCGTCGTGAACGCTCCAGGTAACATTTTCTTGTGAACTGGAAGAAAACGTAAGAGTGGTCGAAAATGTGGTTCCACTTTCACCTTGCTTTTGGGAAGGACGGCTCCAGGTAACGTATACGCTTTCACCCTCCGAGCGCGAGAGAGCATCGAGCACTTCGGGAATGCTCCAAGAGGGCTTGGACACGCCATCGATAGATTGCACATAGTCACCAGTCTCGATACCAGCCGCAGCAGCGGAAGAGTCTTCGAAAACATCCGACGCAAAGCACTTTCCATCGTTTTCTCCAAAGAGCACGCCAATGCCCGCTTCAGGGTTTTTGGTGCTTGCAAGATAAGCGCGATAACTCGTTTCGTCATAGTACTTGAGGAAGCTATCGCCGGTACCCTCAGCATACGAGGACAACACCTTAGCCGTAACTTGGCCAAGATCGTAATCATCCATACTGCTCTTCTTTAAGATGCCCTCCATTTCGGCCACACGAGCCGAAAGAGAATCGTAGGTATCCCCCGAAACCGTAAGACCGGGATTCACCTCGGTGTCGACATCGAGAGACGAAAGCCCCATAGCATTAAGCAAATCGGTATTGCCGCGAACGAAGAAGCCCGCGCAAAAAACCAAGCATATGAAAATGCAAGCACCGAGACGCTTCACGATGCTTGCATTTCGTTTGTTCGAAGATTCCACCTTGGTGGTTTTCTTGAAATCGTTCACTAACGTGCCTTCGATTCCTTGAACATTTCAGCCCTTCTTTAGACCTTCAGATAACGGCTCATCGCAAACAACGAACCCAAAAGGCCGATAACCAAACCTGCTACCAGCATAGCCAAATAAATGAGCAGGAACATGCCCAAATCGACACCGATAGGCAACCACGGAAGGGCAATTGCCATTTGAGGAAGCACCAGGTTGCGGGCAATTTCGAGTACAAGAATTGCCAGCAAAGCACCGATCAAAGCGTGAAGCGCACCTTCAGCCAAGAAGGGTCCCCGAATGAAGCCATTCGAGGCGCCAACCAGACGCATGATGGCGATTTCCTTACGACGAGCAAGAATTGCCAAACGAATGGTGTTGTTGATGAAGATGAATGCAATGAAGATCAGCAATGCAATAAGGGCGATACCTGCCGTACGAATAGCGTTAGTAAGCGAGAAGAGCTTATCAACCGTCTTCTGGCCGTACTGCAAGGAATCAGTCGGATCGTCTGCATTGTCGCAGATATCAACGAAATCCTGGTTCGCCAAAATCTCAGATGCGATGCTCTGTACGCTCTGAGCATCATCAAGCTGAACGTCAATGGATGCAGGCAGAGGGTTTTCGCCGTCAAGCTGATCGACAATCTCAGGGTTGGAAGTAGACTTGCGGAAGTTTTCGAGAGCCTGATCCTTCGTAGTGAAAGAAACGCTCTCTACGCCGTCATACCCTTCAATAGACTTCATTACTTTTTCGATGTCGGCATCGCTCGCGTCGTCCTTTACGTATGCCGTAATGGAAACCTGATTTTCTACCGATGCAACAACATTGTTAACCACGGCACCAGCAATGCAGAAGATGCCAATGATCAACAGCGAAAGGAAAATTGTAATGATTGATCCAAGCGTAGTGGAAAGGTTGCGCGTAAAGCCCGTAAGCGATTCGCGGAAGAAATAAAAAATACTAGACATCGAAACCGTACACTCCCCTGTCCTGGTCGCGGGTCAGAACGCCCTTGTCAAGCGCAATAACGCGACGACGCATATTGTCGACCATTTCGCGGTCGTGCGTAGCAACAAGAACCGTAGTGCCCGTACGGTTGATTCGCTCGAGCAGGTCCATAATGCCGCGCGAGTTCTGCGGGTCGAGGTTACCCGTAGGCTCGTCGCAAATGAGCAGCGGAGGGCGGTTCACAATGGCACGTGCAATGGATACACGCTGCTGTTCACCACCAGAAAGCTGATCGGGACGCTTGTTCATTTTGTCCTGCAGGCCAACCAGGCGCAGAACCTCAGGAACCTGGGTACGGATAACATGACGCGACTTACCAATTACTTCAAGCGCAAATGCTACGTTTTCGAAAACCGTCTTATTCGGCAGGAGCTTAAAGTCCTGGAAAACGCAGCCAATGTTGCGACGGAGGTACGGAACACGCCAATTGCGCATCTGGGTAAGGTCTTCATCTGCGATATAGATCTTGCCCTTGGTGGGCTTGATCTGACGGATAAGCAAGTTGATAAAGGTCGACTTGCCAGAACCCGAATGACCTACCAGGAACACGAATTCGCCAGGGAAAATATGAAGCGAAATATCGTTCAGCGCAGGATTGTTGGGCTGCGCTTCGTAGATCTTGGTAACGTGATCAAGCGTGATAACCGGATTACCCGTGTACTGAGGAGCTGTTTCCTCGATGTTCACTACAGGAAGCGACTGCGAAAGCTGAGACGCAACCTGATTTACTGGGGGCTGCTGCTGGGCATGCTTGCCCATTGGAACCCCACTCTGTTCATTCGTCACAGTATGCTCCATTCATAGGGTGTAATTCTGAGACTGCAAATGAGTATATCAGGCATGCTTTCGGGCACGAACCTTTTCCACAGCTTGAACAAGGGCATCAGCGTCAAGTCCAAAGTAGGTAAGGAGTTCGTTGAACTCGCCAGACTTGCCAAAACGATCACGGACGCCAACCAATTCGATGGGACACGGGAACTGCTCAGCAGCAAGTTCGCTTACAGCAGAGCCCAAGCCACCGTAAATGGAATGTTCCTCTGCTACTACTGCGCAGCCGGTCTTCTTCAACGAAGCAAGGATGGTTTCGGCATCGAGGGGCTTTACGCAGAAAGCATCGATAACCTCAGCGGAAATGCCCTGTTCAGCAAGAGCGTCTGCAGCCTTCATAGCCTCAGCAATTTCTACGCCGCAGGCGATGATGGTGACATCGGTACCTTCGCGAAGTACGTATGCACGACCAACCTCGAGCTCGACATCGGGAGCATACACAGCAGGAACAGCAGCACGTCCCATGCGGATATAAACAGGACCAGGAGTTTCTGCAGCCAAGCGAATCGCTGCACAGCAAGCAGCATAGTCAGCGGGGACAAACACACGCATATTGGGCAAACCACGCATGAGGGAAATGTCTTCAAGCATCTGGTGAGAACCGCCATCAGGACCAACAGAAATGCCAGCATGGGTGGGAGCAACTTTAACATTGAGGTTGGAGTAGCATACGGTATTGCGGATCTGATCGTAAGCACGACCGGTTCCGAATACTGCGAACGAACCCGTGTAGGCAATGTTTCCCGTAAGGGAAAGGCCAGCGGCAACATCAATCATGTTCTGTTCAGCGATACCAACATTAAACAAGCGCTTCGCATTTTCGGGGCAGGCCTCAGCAAACTTTTTTGTGGTGGTAGAGCCAGTTAGATCGGCATCTACCGCAACAACCTTCTTGCCGGCTGCAGCAAGTTCAGCAAGCGTTACACCGAATGCAGCACGCGTTGCCTTTTTTTCCTGTGCCTGTTCAGGGGTAGCGAGTTTTACCACGTTACTTCACTCCATTCAGCTCAGCGCGAGCTTCAGCAAGCTCAGCAAGCGCGCGTTCGGTTTCTTCATCGTTGGGTGCTTTACCGTGCCAACCAGCCTGGTCTTCCATGAATGAAACGCCCTTGCCCTTGATGGTATGAGCGATAACAACCTTAGGCTGCTTGGTTTCGGATGCCTTAAGCGCGGAGAACAGCTCGATGAGTGCGTCGATATCGTGGCCATTCACCTCGTGGACTTCCCAGCCAAAAGCAGCAAATTTACCGGCAAGAGTTCCGCTAGCACACACATGATCGACCTTGCCGTCAATTTGAAGACCATTGAGGTCGACAACGGCAATAAGATTGCCCAGCTGCTGATGAGCAGCGAATGTTGCTGCTTCCCAAACCTGGCCTTCTTCGGTTTCGCCATCGCCCATAACAGTGAAAACACGGTTAGAAACCTCGTCGAGCTTAAAACCAGCAGCTACGCCAGCCGCAATGGAAAGGCCCTGACCAAGAGAGCCGGTAGAAACTTCGATACCAGGAAGAAGATTAGAATCGGGGTGACCCTGCAAGCGGGTACCCAACTTGCGGAGCGTTTTCAGCTCCTCAACAGGAAAGTAGCCAGCTTCGGCAAGCGTTGCGTAGATTGCTGGTGCCGCATGGCCCTTGGCGAGAATGAAGCGATCACGCGCTTCATCTTCAGGGTTTTCGGGGTTGTGGTTCATCACACCGCCAAAATACAGCGCTGCAAGGATATCGGTGCAGGAAAGAGATCCGCCTGGGTGGCCGCTGCCCGCTTCGTGCAGCATCTCAATGATGTCCGTGCGAATGGCACAGGCCTTTTCCTTAGCTGCCAGAGAATTCATGGCTTCCTTTCGGTCGATTACTTGGCTTTGCATTACAACGAAGCTTTCCAACGATGGTATCCGACTACAAATTCGTCGATATCGCCATCGAGCGCCGCTTCGACATTGCCGCTTTCGATATTACTACGGGTATCCTTGATCAGTCGATACGGATACAAAACATAGTTACGTATCTGGCTGCCGAACGAATTGTCCATTTTTTCACCCTTCAGCTCGGCAAGTTCAGCTTCACGCTTCTTTTCCTCAAGTTCGTACAGGCGACCACGTAGAACCCTGAAAGCTGCTTCCTTGTTCTGGAGCTGGGACTTCTCGTTCTGGCAGGTAACCACAATACCTGTAGGAATATGAGTGAGACGAACAGCAGAGTCGGTAGTGTTGACGCACTGACCGCCGGGACCACTTGCTCGGTACACATCAACGCGGACATCGTTCGGATCAATTTCCACGGAAATATCGTTATCGGGAAGAACTGGGATTACCTCAACCGCAGCAAACGTGGTGTGACGACGTTTCTTGTCGTCGGTGGGCGAAATGCGAACCAAACGATGGACGCCCGATTCACTGCGCAACATGCCGTATGCATTGCGTCCCTCGATTTGAATACTTGCACGGTCGAGACCGATGCCTTCGCCAGAAACCAGATCGAGAACCTTCACCTTCCAGCCCTTAGAATCGGCGTAGCGCGAATACATGCGATACAGCATTTCGGTCCAATCCTGGGCTTCCAAGCCACCGCTACCAGGATGGATGGAAAGGATCGCATCGGAGGAATCAAAGCGACCATTGAACCAAGACTCAACCTCGAAATCATCGAGCATCTTCTCTAAGCGTTCAAGATCGCATTCGATTTCCTCACCGAACTCGGGGGCTTCCTCGGCAAGCTCGGTTGCGGTTTTGATGTCATCGAGCAATCCACAGGCAGATTCATAACGCTCAATTACGTCACGAATATCGGAAGCCTGCTTGCTAACAAGCTGAGCGTTATCGGTATCGTTCCAAAAATCAGGGCTGGCAATCTGGCTGTCCAAGTTGGCGAGCTCCGCCGTTTTTTCATCTATGTGCAGATAAGCACGCGCTTCTTCGGTGCGTTTTTCTGCCTCTTCAAGGGTCATCATCTACGATTCCTCTCGGTTTCAGAAACTGACTGAACATCACGATGCCCCCACCAACACAGCAGGGGCATCGATTGCAGCACAACGCTGCAGAAGGGGAAGCTTCCGCTATCCCCCATTAGTTCAGCGATTGGCGCCGTGACACTTCTTGAATTTCTTGCCAGAACCGCATGGGCAAGGATCGTTGCGACCGACATTTGCGTAAGGGTCGTTCTTGTCCTTTTCATAGGTTTGAGGCTTATGAGCTTCAGGCTTCGGCGCAGCAGGAGCAGGATTTGGGCCTCCCTGAGGAGCGCCTCTGCGTACCCCCGAACCTTCATTGAGGGTCTGTTCGGGATCTGAGTAAGAAACCTTACCATCAAGAGGGCCGGACTCTTCCTGTGGGGCAACCTGCACGACGATAGGAGCACGAAGCAGGAATCGCAGGAAATCCTCGTAAATCGAAGAAGTAAGGCCAGCAAACGCTCGATGCGCCTCGTCGCGATATTCGGTAAGAGGATCGCGCTGGCCATACGCACGCAAGCCGATAGAAGCCTTGAGGTAATCCATCTCCTGAAGGTGAGCCATCCAACGCGTGTCAATGAAACGCAGCATAACCTGCGATTCGATATCCGAGAAGGGAGCGCCGATCTCCTTCGCCTTCGCATCGAAGAGACCCTGGAAATATTCCACCAGACCGTCGATAAGCGCATTCACATCATCATCGTGGTCGATAGAATCTACGGTGAAATTCTCAATGCCGGTCATCTGGATAGCCCACTTGTTCAAGGAATCCAGATCCCAGTCATCGCTCGCCTGCTTAGCGGGACACCATTCCAAAACATGCGACTCTACGATGTCTTCAATGATATCAGGCATACGATCGGTAAGATCTTTACCGTCGAGAATGGCATTGCGCTCTGCATACACTGCTTTACGCTGCAGGTTCATAACGTCGTCGTATTCAAGAACATGCTTACGCGCAGCAAAGTTGGATGCTTCAACCTGACGCTGCGCGGTTTCAATTGCCTTAGAAACCATAGATGCCTTAATGGGCATATCGTCGGGCATATCGGTTTTTTCCATCATGCGACCAATGGAATCCATGCGCGAACCACCGAACAAACGCATAAGGTCGTCTTCGAGAGAAAGGTAGAACTGCGTCGCACCTGGATCACCCTGACGACCAGCACGGCCACGCAACTGGTTATCGATACGGCGTGACTCATGACGCTCGGTACCAATTACACACAGGCCGCCCGCAGCGAGAACCTCTTTTGATTCGCGCTTGGTAATAGCCTCGGCCTCAGCTTCTGCCTGCTTCACCTGAGCAGGCGTAGGATCCTCATCTTCGCCAAAACGTTCGAGAAGCATAGCCTGAGCCATGGCTTCAGGGTTGCCGCCCAACAAGATGTCGGTACCACGACCAGCCATGTTCGTGGCAATGGTAACCGCACCCGTACGACCTGCCTGAGCAACAATGGCAGCTTCACGTTCGTGGTTCTTTGCATTCAACACTTCATGCTTAATGCCACGCTTGGAAAGCAAACGGCTTAGACGCTCTGAACTTTCGATGGAAACCGTACCAACCAGGCACGGCTGCCCAGCGGCATGGCGCTCGGCAATATCGTCAGCAACAGCATTGAATTTGGCATCTACCGTGCGATAGATAAGATCGTCCTCATCGATACGCTGAACCTCCCTGTTGGGGGGAATGGACATAACAGGCAGGTTGTAGATCTGACGGAACTCAGAATCTTCCGTCATTGCCGTACCGGTCATGCCGGAAAGCTTGTCATACAAACGGAAGTAATTCTGCAGCGTGATGGTTGCCAGGGTTTGGTTTTCCTGACGAACCAATACATGCTCTTTTGCTTCCAGTGCCTGATGAAGACCTTCGGAGTAGCGACGGCCTTCCATGATACGGCCGGTGAACTCGTCAACAATTTTGACCTCACCGTTTACCACCACGTAATCGACATCGCGATGGAACAGGAACTGGGCCTTCAATGCCTGCTGCAAATGATTGGGCAGCTGGCCCGTCGGATCGCCGAAAATATCTTCGATGCCAAGCTGGAACTCAACTTTCTCCAAACCAGCTTCAGTGGTGTAGATGGTCCTTTTCGCTTCATCCATCTCAAAGTCGACGTCGCGTTTCAAAGAAGGCATAACAGCCGCAAAACGCTTATACGTATCGGCAGCCTGAGAGCCTGCGCCAGAAATGATAAGCGGAGTACGCGCTTCGTCGATAAGGATGGAGTCGACCTCGTCGACAATGGCGAAAGAATGACCACGCTGCACACGTCGTGATGCACGGGCAACCATGTTGTCACGCAAATAATCAAAGCCGAATTCGGAATTAGTACCGTAGGTAACGTCGGCCTGGTACGCAGGAATCTTCTGCTCGGGGCCCATGCCGTTCTGGATTAAACCAACATTCATGCCCAGGAATCGATAGATCCGACCCATCCATTGAGAGTCGCGTGCGGCAAGGTAATCGTTGACGGTAACAATATGAACGTTGTTGCCAGGCAAGGCATTCAAGTAGCCAGCCAAGGTAGAAACGAGTGTTTTACCTTCACCGGTGCGCATTTCAGCGATTTTGCCATCGTTCAACGCCATAGCACCAATGAGCTGAACATCGAAATGGCGAAGTCCGATGGTGCGCACACTGGCTTCACGAACAGCAGCGAATGCCTCGGGAAGCAAATCATCTAGATCTTCGCCATTCGACAAGCGTTCACGGAATTCGACGGTAAGGTGAGCCAGCTCTTCATCGGAACGTGCTTGCATAGCAGGCTCGAGGGCATTTACCTCGGCAACCCTGCGCTGATAGTTCTTGAGAGGCTTGCTTTCACCCACACTAAGAAGCTTAGAAAAGAAACCCATGATCTCTCTTTCTTTCGTTTAACTGCTCCACTCTATCACAGGCACACTCGCATGCGCAGCGCGGCATCTTCTACATATCTCGAATACACGCCATTTCCGCTTATTGGTGAGCCATTTGTTACCGAACCAGCGCACCCTTGCCTTACTACTGAAGTGACGCGCCATCATTCTTAAAAGGTTCAGCGGATGCCCCCGAAGCAGAAACTTCCTCAAGGATTTCTTCATATAGTTCTTCGAGTCTGCTTGAGCCATCGATGCCAAAGCGGTCTACCAGGGCACGTCGACAACTGACGAAGGTCGAAATGGCGCCAGCAAATTGCCCGAGCAATTGTTGAACCTTCATATATTGGTACACAACATCTTCCCGCGTCTGATCGATAGCGAAAGCAAACTCAGCATAATGCTGCGCCAATCGAAGCTCGTTAACACGTATAAGCGCTCGAACCCCATCAACCAAAGCATCAAGCACGCGATTCTGGTACGTGATGCGATAGGCATCTACTTGGTCGTTTTGAACACCTGGTAGAAGCGGACCACAATACAGACGCTCAATTTTGCCTAACGCCCTTTTGCAAATATCAGGATCAGTGCATCCATTCAGAAGCAGACACTGCGCGTGAACTTCACCGACATCGCTTACATAATTTAATCCAGCAAGCGAAACCGTGTCGCGCGAACGACGCGACCCAAACGGCTCTTCGCCAGGCGGAGTGAGAATACGTCTGATATAGCTCCACAAGTTATAGAAGCTCGAACGCACACAAGCAGGATCCGACTCTGGCCAAACGATGCGTTCAATCCAAGTACGTGGCAATTCTTTGCCATCATTGACTACAAGCAAGGCAATAACAAGCTTCGCTTTGCGACGCAGTTCCCCTTTCGACAAGACACTTTCGCCATCACGCGTTACCTCACAACGGCCAAACAAATCAATCCGAACAGGGGAAGTGGTTTCGGTCTTTACCGCATCTGCTGATGCTCCACCCTCACCAAAGGAATGCTCGTTTGCGGGGATTGGCAGCGAAAGATTGGCAGTTTCCGGACCATGCTTTTCCGCATACCATTGCTGGATTTTTCTACTTTCAAACGCCATTGAAGCAAGCGCACGCTTGCCAGACACCAAGCACGAGTCAACACAGGCTAAAAGAAATTCCGCTTCATCTTCGAAACGAGTAAATGGAACGATGGAAGAATAGTGTGCAGCCATAAGCTCGTGTCGGGCTTCTACGGTAAGCTCAAACGCAGAAAATGATGACGAAAGGAGCCTTACCCCAGCAAAAGGAAAGAGACTTTCAACCAATGAAATATCGGGTTGGGTGCGTTCGTCAAAGAAGTCAGTGATCTGCGATAAACTGCCGCTTCCAAAGAACAGGGCCAAATATGCCAGCGATTCTTCTGGAGAGGATGGTGTTTGGCGAAGGAGCGCTTTAAGGAATCTATCAGCGCCTCTTTCTTTATCGAGAGCTACAGGCGGTACGGAACGTTTTGTCGGCATGTGGCCCTTTTCAAAAAGAGATTCATGATTGTCAGAGTGATCCTGGTACTTCGGCAATTCATCGGAAGAGAGGGCCATTTCACGGGCGTCCAGCACTACGACCGGCAGTTCAACATCAGCTGCCAGCGTGGAATCTTCAGTGGTTACCATCACCTCACATTGCTTGGTGTGAAGTTTGCCCATAAGCGTTACCAAACTTGTACGCCTTTTGCCCTTGAGCTTTGAAATGCCGTCGAAAACCACCAGCTTTCCAGGTGAATAATTATCGGAATCCAATGCCTCTTCGATATTTCCCGAATCAAGGTTTACAAGAAATTCCGGCTCAGATGCCTGTATCCAAGTGACGCTTGCCGGAGGGAAAGCGATTCTTGCGTATTGATTGGCAAGTACCGTTTTCCCATACAAAGGAGGGGCACATATCACGCGGACCGCTTCCCTATCAGAAAGCAGGCTTATCAATAGTCGCTTACGGCTAATAAGCGCTTCTCCTATTCCCAAGGCGGCTGAAGGATACGACTGAGGCGCATCTTTGTCGTTGCCATTCATTTGACACCCCTTTCACGAGAGTCGAATAATTGGCTGGATTATACGGTTTACCAGGCATTTAACAAGATTGACACAATCCATATTTGCGTAATTGAACCAAAATTGAACGCGAGTGAGCTCTCTTTGGGTAAAAACACCAATGACAGCATTTTCTAATACGGAAAATGGGATACAGACCAAAGGACTGCAGGATCCAAACTATTCTTATCCCCTGGTAAAACGGCACAAAGGACGATCAGGAAGAAAAGCTAAAAAGGGGCAAAGACGCTAGTTTTTCCGAAACATCACATTTCCTCTTTTCGGTTTTGGTAAAATTTCAAAGTTAAAAATCATACTGTCAAGCAGGAGGAACACATGCCAGCAACCTCTCCGGATCAGAAGGTTATCGTTCTGGACTTTGGCGCCCAATACGGCCAGCTCATCGCCCGCCGCGTACGCGATTTGGGCGTTTACTCTGAGATCGTACCCTGCGACGAAGAAGCAGCAGCAATTGCAGCTTTGAAGCCTAGCGCCATTATTCTTTCCGGCGGTCCCGCCAGCGTCTATGCAGAAGATGCCCCCAAGATCGACCCCGGCGTACTTGAACTGGGTATACCGATTCTTGGCTTCTGCTACGGTCATCAAACCATCGCCGTTGAGTTGGGCGGCACCGTGGGCCATACCGAAAAGGGAGAATACGGCGCAGCAGGCTTGCACGTTACGGGCGGAGCGCTGTTTGAAGGAACCCCTGCCGAGCAAACGGTGTGGATGAGCCACCGCGATGCCGTAACCGAGGTTCCCGCAGGCTTTACCGTTACCGCTTCCACTGACATCTGCCCCGTTGCAGCCATGGAATGCGCTGAGCGCAACATCTATACCACACAGTTCCATCCTGAAGTTAAGCACTCCGAGTTCGGCAATAAGATGCTTTCCAACTTCCTGTTCAATATCGCAGGACTGAAAGCCGACTGGACCATGGATTCCATCATCGAAGATTCCGTTGCCGCTATCCGCGAAAAGGTTGGCGACAAACGCGTTATCTTAGGTCTTTCTGGCGGCGTTGATTCTTCCGTTGTTGCGGCTCTGTGCGCTAAGGCAATTGGCAAGCAGCTGGTATGCGTATTCGTAAACCATGGCCTGCTTCGCAAGAACGAGCCCGAAGAGGTTGAAGAAGTATTCACCAAGCAGTTCGATGTGGACTTCATTCATGTTCATGCCAAAGAACGATACGCCAAGCTGCTTGATGGCGTTACCGACCCCGAAGCAAAGCGCAAGATTATCGGTACCCAGTTCTGGGAAGAGTTCTTCACCGTTGCGCAGGATATTGCAGAAGATGGCAAGCCCGTGCAGTTCATGGCTCAGGGCACTATCTATCCTGACATCATTGAATCTGGCGCTCGCAAAACCGGCGGCAAGGCTTCTACTATCAAGAGCCATCACAACCTGATCCCCTTCCCCGAAGGAGTTCACTTCGACCTTATTGAGCCGCTTGACCACTTCTTCAAGGACGAGGTTCGCGCGCTGGGCACCGCCCTTGGCTTGCCCGCCCACATTGTTCACCGCCAGCCCTTCCCTGGCCCTGGCTTGGCCATTCGCATCATTGGCGCAGTAAGCCCCGAAAAGCTTGAGATTCTTAAGAATGCTGATGCCATTGTTCGCGAAGAGCTGGACGCATACAACGAGCGTTTGTTCCAGGAAACGGGCGAACGCAACAGCGAGCATAGCTGTTGGCAGTACTTCGCGGTTCTGCCCGACATCAAGAGCGTTGGCGTTATGGGTGACGAGCGCACGTATCAGCGCCCCATCATCCTGCGCGCTGTTGAATCGAGCGATGCAATGACCGCTGACTGGGCAAAGCTCCCCTACGATGTGCTGGCTAAGATTTCCAGCCGCATTGTGGCCGAAGTTCCTGGCGCCAACCGCGTGTGCTACGACATTACGTCTAAGCCGCCTGCCACGATTGAGTGGGAATAGCCTGAAGCTGTTTTCGGGAAGCCACTCGCTACTACTCCCTAGTCGGCACGAGCCGCCAGCAGTAAGCAGAAGCGAGCAAAGCCACTGGAAACTTTCAGGAACAATGAAACGAAGAAACCCTTGGAACCGCTTGGATTCCAAGGGTTTTTCTTTGCCATGAACTGGCAAAACGATTCAAGAATATTCCCGAGATGCGATGCAGTTGCGCATATATGGCGACGATGGGCAATCACGGCGAAAGACGAGAGGACGTTTAAGCCGCCCGCCACCATTGCAAACGCGAATCTCAGCCGAAAACGGTGATTCTGAATCAATCGCGAATCACCCCTGATCAAGAGGGGTGCAAAACTATAAAACCCCTGTTCAAACAAGGGGAATATTTTTTCGGCTAGGCAGCCGGAAGCTACGAAAACAAGGGGATAAACGCATGGGAATAGCGGACGGCGGCTTAAATCTAGAGGGGAAATTATTCCCCTAGGCGGCTTAATCCGAGGTCAGAGACGCCTTCCAAAGCTCGTAATCCTCGACCGTCGTCTCGCCCGAATCAAGCGAATCAATCTTCGCCTTCCAGGCCTCAATGGCGGCGGCAAGCTTCTGGGCGTTCTTCGCCCTGGGATCGATGGCCAGGACGGTTGCGCCGTCGACGCACATGGGCTTGAGGCCCACCCCATCTTCAAGCCTGAACAAAAGCTCAAGCGCCTCCCTGGCGCTCTCGATGGAAGTGCCGACCAGGGCCTCTGGCGCGATTCCGAGCGCATTGGAAATAGCGCGTACCTGCTCTTCGCCGGGCTCGCGGTTCCCGAGCTCGTAATTCCTGACAGCCGAATCCGACATGCCGCAGGCGGCAGCAAGCTGAGCCTGCGTCATCCGACGCATCTTCCTGTATTTCCTTATCAGCTCTCCAGTGCGCATTCCGCCCCCATCCGTAAACGATGTAGACAGAATAGCACGAAAATGAACGGTATGCTATTGACAGTTCAATAGTGAACGGATACGCTTCAAATCAGCCGTTCAGTTCTGAAATGTTAGGAGATGAAATGGGCGAGATGAAACACTACCTCATGAACGTCGACGAGGTTGCCGACCGCCTGAACGTCAAGCGCAGCGGGGCCTACAAGATCATCCGGGAACTCAACCAGGTCATGGAGGGCCGCGGCTGCAAGGTGATTCCGGGAAAGGTGAGCTCCGAGATTCTCGAAGAGGTGTACTTCGTCGGCAACGTTAAGGAAGAGGGTGATTCGGATGACCGTAAGCGTCGCTAAGAACGGGACGTGGATGACCCAGTTCCGCTGCAAGGACCGCACGGGCAACGAGGTCCATAAGTGCAAGCGCGGTTTCGCATCTGCCGAAGAAGCCCAGAAATGGGAAGACGAGTTCATCGCGGCGTGCGACTGCACGATGGAGATGACCTTCGGGGAGTTCGTCGAAATCTACCGGGAAGACGTATCGCCGCGCATCAGGGAGCACACGATGATGAACAAAGAGCACGTCATAAGGACCAAGCTCTTGCCCTTCTTCGGGAAGATGCGCATGTGCGACATCGAGAGCATCGACATCGTCCGCTGGCAAAACGAGCTCATGAGCACGCCGCGAAAGAACGGCGAAAGCTACTCGCCGACGTACCTGAGATCCGTGAACAACCAACTCACCGCGGTCATCAACCACGCCTGCCGCTACTACGGGCTTCACCCGAATCCCTCGGTCAAGACAATGAAGATGGGCGCGAAGGAGGCAAAGGAGATGCAGTTCTGGACCAAAGACGAGTACCTTCGCTTCGCAGAGACAATGATGGCGCGCCCGCCGGCCTTCATCGCATTCGAGATTCTTTACTGGACGGGCCTTCGCGAAGGCGAGCTCCTTGCCCTGACGCCGTCGGACTTCGACTTTTCCAAAGGGACGCTCAGCGTAACGAAATCTTACCAGCGGCTCAAGGGACGCGATATCATCACCGACCCGAAAACGCCCAAGTCGGTCCGCGTCGTCAAAATGCCGAAGTTCCTCTCGGATGAAGTGAGGGATTACGTTGAAAGGAAGAAAGGGTCAGTCGGCCCGCAGGACCGCTTGTTCCCGGTGACGAAATCGACCCTCGCGAAGGAAATGAAAGCCGGGAGCGAGAAGGCCGGCGTGAAGCGTATCCGAATCCATGACTTGAGGCACAGCCACGTATCGCTTTTGATCGACATGGGCTTCAGCGCCCTCGCCGTCGCGGATCGCCTCGGTCAGGAAGCCATCGACATAACCTACCGCTACGCCCACTTGTTCCCCGACGTGCAGGACGACATGGCGGAAGCGCTCGACGGGCAGGGGTGGTAGGCATGCCGTGCCCCAACGGCGCGAGGAAGCGCACCATAAGCATCGCCATCCGCGTGTCCCCGGAGGAAAGCGACCGGATTAAGCTGCTCTGCGCCGCGACGGGGAAAACGCAGAGAGAGGTCCTTGAATGCGCGGCGAGCAACGTGAGCTTCGTGGTCGAACCGGACGTCCGAACCTTCAAGGCCCTGAAGGACCGCATGGCTATGGTCTACTCGGAGCTAGCGCGCCTGCGCGATGCCGGCGGCATGGACGAAAGGCTCATCCGGCGAATCGAGCTATTAAGCGACCTTTTCGCGGGCACGGCTCCCGAAGGGACCATCCCGCAGCTCAAAGCGGAGGACGACATGATCGACGCGATGGACAGGCTTTAGCCGGCCCGCTTCCCGCCTTCCCTCGACCCCAACCGCAACGAAAGCGGCCAAACGCTTAGACTCCTTCCGCTTCCGCCTTCTGCGAGCAGGGCCGGCCTCCGAACCGGCAAAGGCCCTTCGCCTTCCTTGGATTCGCCACGTTCGCGCAACGGGACCCACGCCGCAAGGGCGCCGAAACTCCCCCGAATTCTTTTGCAGGATATTCAGAGGGCAGGGCTGAAAAAGAATTAGGGGAACTTGCGGCGGAGAGGGTTGGGGCAAGACGCCTTCGGCTTTCCTCCCTTGCTGCGCGCGCCCCGAGGCGCGGCCTTCGAATCACAAGGCAGGACAAAGGGTCCAGCCAAGATTCGATGGAGGTCAACCATGAACGCAGAGCAACTCAAGCCCAAGGCGATCAAGGCATCCGAGCGGTTCCTGGAGTCGAGGGGCTACGAAATCCTCGAGACCAGCTGGGAATGCGCCGCAGGCGGCGCCGACATCATCGCCCGCGACGATGCGGCCGTCGTCTTCGTCGAGGTGAACGCCAGGACGGGCGCCGAGGCAGGCTTCCCGGCGGAGGCGGGCACCGAAGCGAAGCGCGCCAAGTTCGAGCGCACCGCGATTGCCTATATGGCCGGCTACGAGGAAACCGACGTGTCCGTCCGCTTCGACATCATCTCGATGGTGG
>OGQV01000337.1_pt1 | contig 48201 bp, 38 predicted proteins | sample 1553311 | NCBI WGS metagenome assembly OGQV01 (sample SAMEA2579976, study PRJEB22360) | human gut metagenome
TTTGTCCTTGCGCTCCACCTTTTTCACCGTAGCAGCCGCACCCTGGCAGGCCGTTTTCAGCTGCTGGGCGGCAGCCTTGTCCGCCATGCGTTCCCCGGAAACAGAGAAACCGGGCAGCTCCAGTGTGACCGTGTAAAACGGCACCGGCTTGAAGGTGTCGATCTCGGCCTCCCGCTGGACGATGAGGGCCAGCGTCGGGGACATGACGCGCCCGATGTTGAGGGTCCGGTGGTACAGCACGGAAAACAGCCGGGTGGCATTGATACCCACCAGCCAGTCCGCCTTGGCGCGGCAGAGGGCCGCATCCCGCAAGCCGTCATAGTCCGCGCCGGGGTGCAGGCTTGCAAAGCCTTCCCGGATGGCGGAATCCTCCATTGAGGAAATCCAGAGCCGCTTCATGGGCTTCTGGCAGCCCGCCAGCTCATAGACGCTGCGGAAGATCAGTTCACCCTCGCGTCCGGCGTCGCAGGCGTTCACCACCTCGGTCACATCCTGGGCGTTCATCAGCTGTTTCAGCACATCAAACTGCTTTTTCTTGTCTTTGCTTACCACCATCTGCCAATGCTCCGGCAGAATGGGCAGGTCATCATAGCGCCACTTGGCGTAGTCGGGGTTATAAGCATCGGCATCGGCCAGCCTAGCCAGATGGCCCACACACCAGCTCACCCGCCAGCCGTTTCCCTCCAGGTAGCCGTCCTTGCGGGCGGCCGCCCCGATCACAGCGGCCAGACTTTGGGCAACGGACGGTTTCTCAGCGATCACCAGCTTCATGTTTTTTGTTCCTCCTTTCTTGCAACCAAGCGGTCAGCTGTCGGTGGCAGAATCCCACGCAGGGCTGCCCATAGAGATAATTTCCACAGCCAAAACAGGGATGGCCGGGAGATAAAGAAGGAGGACGGGAAGTTTCCTTCCCGCCCTCCGGCCTGCGTGTCATCATGCGTTCATAGGGGCTGTCGGTAAAACGGGTCAAACCGTCTTGTCCTCGCTTTCTTCATCGCCGCCCCCGTCAGCGTCCGGCTCGTTGGATTCCTCGGTCTCCCAGGGGTCCTCGTCCTCCTGGTCGGTATCGTCCTCGCCGTAGTCATAGTCATCCAGATTGTCGTTGCCCTTGGTCTTGGGCTTGTTTTTCACCAGCTTAAAGTAGGCCAGCGCACCGCCGCCAGCAAGCACTGCCAGCACCGCCAACAGAATTACCGGATTAAGTCCCACGGGTTCCTGCTCGGTTTCTTCGGGGGCAGGCGTTGCCTCCGGCACCTCCGGTTCCGGCTCCTTGCCCATGCAGCCGCTCATATCGGTGGCACACACCGGGCAGGCCGTATTGACCGCACCGGCTACACATTTCTCCGTACAGGTACAGGTGGCGGGCTGTTCCTGGGTGGTCTGCTCGTCCTCTATCAGTGCCTCCAAATCGGCTTCATCCACCTGGTTCAGAAAATGTACGGCAGTTTCCTTGTCCTTATTCGCCCTATCAATGAGGATATAAAAGTAGTTGCCCGCCTTGGTGGTGACGGTAATAAGCTGCTTATTGCCGCCGAAATCATCCACCAGAGCAGCGTTGCCCTCCGGGGTCAGGGCGGGACTGTCCTCGGTTTCCTCCACGACCACATTACTGTCGTTGGTGGCATCCTCCGCCGGAAGTTCTTCCGTTCCCTGGGCAAAGGCAGTCACGGAAAGGCCCATCATCAGCACCAGGGCGGCGCAGAGGGCCGAAAGGGTTTTGAAAATTTTCTTATTCTTCATGGTCGGTATCCTCCTGTTCGTTGTAATCGGCGGAAGCAGCGGCCATGCCGGGAACCGTGCCGCCAGAGAGCAAGGCGGAAAGCTGTTCCGGGGTCAGCCGCAGCGCGCGCACCGTCTGGATGATCTCCAGGTTTTCCGCCTCGGTTTTCTGCGCCTCCAGGGTTTTCAGCTTGTCCTGGTACTCCGTGATTTTCTCGCGTACCTTGGCAATCTCCTGGTCAATGCGCTTGATTTTGTTCTTAGCCATTTCAATCACTCCTTTTCTCAAAAATCAGCCTTACCAGTTCATCAGGCCGTAGCCCTTGATGCACTCGTAGGTCAAAGAATAGCTTCTGACTTTGCAGGCGTCACCGGAATTGCCCTCCACGGTGTAAACCCGGCTGCCGTCCGTGCCGACAACGATGCCAACATGGTCGGCTTTTCCGTCGGAGTTCCAGTCGAAGAAGATGGCGTCGCCGGGGGCAATATTGGCATAATCAGGCCCACCCCATTGCCCGTGAGACTGGAACCACGGGATGCCCTGCGCCTGACACGCTGAAAAGCGTGGTTCGGACAGCCCCATCTGGCCATAGCACCAGGAAACAAAGCAGGCGCACCATTCCACACGGGAGGTAAAACCAAACCAGCGCCAATAAGGCTCACCGCCCACATTGCCCACCTGGCTTTTGGCAATATCCACCACGGCCTGATTACCGGGGCGGGTGCCGTTGACAAACTGAACTCCGGTCAAGCTCTCGGAATCGCTGGTGTCGGCAGACCCACCACCAAAAATCAGCGGTTTGTTGCCCAGCGTGCTGCGGTACACCTGATACATTTCCATCTGTTCCGGAGTCAGCAGCTCCGAAGCCACAGAGGATATGGGCTTGCTGGTGAGCTTCACATTCAGAATGTAATACTCGTAGGGAACTTCTACCGCGTACTCGTATTCTTCCGTTGTGACCTCGCCGGCCTCCGGGTCAGTAGATGTGGTGGTGCCGGTCCGGGTCTCTGTCCGGTATCGAGTCTCCACTTCCTCGGTAAGTGTCAACTCGTACTGTGCATCAAACACACGCTCCAGCTCCGCCTGGGCGCTTGCCTGCGTGTAGCCTTGCAGCACGGCAGAGAGATAGGCCACCAGCTCATGGGGGTCATGCCCGATCATGTCCAGATCATAGCGGTACTCGTCATACCCCGGATGGCTGCTTTCGATGCCGTCGATCTCCGCTTGCAGTGCCGCTTCCTTGGCTGCATAGTCGGCCTCTACCTCTACCAGCTCCGGGTCATCCGAGGGATAGGTGGTGCCGGACACCACAGACCCGATGCTCTGCGCCATCATGGAGCAGGAGGACATGGTGTTGAGCAGCAGACAGACAATCAGGAAGATTACCCCCACGAGGATGAAACCTCTTTTGTGGCGCATGACAAACGCACCCGCCTGCTGGGCCTTTTCCTTGGCAGCCTTGGCCGCCTTACCGGTGGCCTCCGCAGTCTTGGCAGCACTTCCGGCAGACTGACCGGCGCGCTTGGCAGCGGCATACTGCTTTTTGATGGTCCGTTTCTGTTGCCAGCGGGAGATGGGGTTGCTGGCAAGCTGGGAATTTTCCTGCAAAGATTTCTGGTACAAGGCGTTCACATTGGCCTTTTCCAGCTTTTTCTCGGCCTGGGCTGCTTTACGATAGGGCTTCAACTTGTGACTGTGATAGCCCTCCCGAACCAATCGTGCGCCGGTCTCTGCGGCCTCCTCGGACTTGTGGGCGCTCTCCACGCCCACATTGTCCTGTTCAGCCTCCTGGATTTCCTTGTGGAGTTTCCCCAGCGCAGCATTGGCGGGGGCATCCCGTACCGTATGGGACAATTTGGAGGGCGCCTTCTTCTTGTCCTCCAGCACCAGCTTCGTGGTTACTTTGCCGGTCTCCGGGTTCACCGTCTTTTGCCGGACCTTCTTTTTCGGAATTTTGGCCTGCGCCTTATCCGCTTTGGCGGCGGCCTTGTCCGCCTTACGGATGGGCTTTTCCAGCGCCGGGTCAGCCCGTTCCTCGTCCGTAAAGCGCAGGCGCGGCTCCTTAGTCAAACCATTCTCCCATCATCAGGGAGGCCATCATGTAGCGCAGCTCCACATAGAGGGCCAACCCCTGGGGACCACGGGTGGGGTGCTGGATCAGATAGGCGTAGATCTGCGCCACCACAGAGGCCAGCAGTTCAGATTGCCCGCCCTCGAAGATGACGATGACGGGAACGCCGTTCATAGCGCACCAGATTTCCGTCATGCGCAGCAGGCCCGCCTCGCCGTCCTCACTCAGCTGAGCCGCCTGGTCTGCCGCTTCACGGCACTCGCTGACGGCAGCGGCCATGTTGGAGAGCAGATTAGAACGCTGTTCCTCCAGCGCCGCTTCAAAAAATATCATAGAGTTCAGTTCCATATTGGGCTTCATGGTCATTCATCCTCCTTTTTCAGTTCCTGGGGTTTGGTGGTCATAATGCGGTACAGCTCGGTGTTCTTCGGAAAGTGGTCCACGAAAGGCAAGATGGTTGCGCCGTAGAACAGCAGGCCCTCGCCCTCGCCGGAATGGGTCACATAGCTGAGCTGGTGCGGAGAAATGCCCAGCTGTTTGGCGAGAATCTGCCGGTCACCGCCCGCCTGGTTGAGCATATACACGAAGTCGGAGTTCTCAAAGATGTTCTCCACCTCCCGGCTGCTCAAAAGGTCTTTGACATTCTGCGTGATGCCGGTGGGGATACCGCCCCACTTGCGGAACCGCTTCCAGATCTCCACCGTATAGGCGGCGGTCTGTTCCTCTTTCAGCAGCAGGTGCATCTCGTCGATGTAGTAGCGGGTGGACTTGTGGGCGGCACGGTTGATGGTGACACGGTTCCACACCTGGTCCTGGACCACCAGCATACCGATCTTTTTCAGCTGCTTGCCCAGTTCCTTGATGTCATAGCAGACAATGCGGTTGTTGATGTCCACATTGCTGCGGTGGTTGAACACATTGAGGGAGCCGGTGACGTAGATTTCCAGCGCCGTGGCAATGTATTGTGCTTCCTTTTCCTCCTGCGCCCGCAGCAGGTCATACAGGTCCTCCAAGATAGGCATATTCTCCGGGCGGGGGTCATTGAGATAGGTCTGATAGACCAGACGCACACAGCGGTCAATGATGGTTTTCTGCACCGGCTGCAAGCCCTCCTTGCCGCCCACGATCAGCTCGCACAAGGACAGGATGAAGTCGGACTTGAGGGACAGCGGACTTTCATCGTCCGAGTAGTCCAAGTTGATGTCTAGCGGATTGATGTAGTTGGTGGAGGTGGGCGAAATCTTGATGACCTGCCCATGCAGGCGCTCCACCAGGGGCGCATACTCGGCCTCCGGGTCACAGATGATGACATCATCCGTGGTGAGCAGGAAGCAGTTGGCGATCTCACGCTTGGCCGAAAAGCTCTTGCCGCTGCCCGGTGTTCCCAGGATCAAACCGTTGGGATTTTTCAGCAACTTGCGGTCCACCATGATGAGGTTGTTGGACAGGGCGTTGATACCGTAGTACAGGGCTTCCTTGCCATTCTGGAACAGCTCCTGCGTGGTGAACGGAACAAAGATGGCCGTGGAGCTGGTGGTCAGCCCCCGTTGAATCTCAATCTGATTGAGGCCAAGGGGCAGGCAGCTCATCAGCCCTTCCTCCTGCTGGAAGTCCAGACGGGTCAACTGGCAGTTGTACTTCTGTGCGATGGAGCTGGCCTGGAAGATGTTGTTGTCCAGCTGCCGGGGATTGTCCGCCGTGTTCAGCACCAGGAAGGTAACAAGGAACATTCGCTCGTTCCGGCTCTGCAAGTCCTGCAAGAGCTTCTTGGCCTCGGCACCGTAGGTGGCAAGGTCGGACGGGATAATGTCCATGTCGTATCCGGCACGGACAGCCTTTTTCTGTTCCTCGATCTTGCTGCGGTCCAGATCGGTGATTTTCCGCTTGACCGTCTTGATGGCCTTTACCTGGTCCACCGACTGGATGTGCAGGCTGACGATCAAGCTGGATTCCATATCCAGAAAATCAGCCAGCATACGGTCATTCAGCTCCGGCGCAAGAATCTGGACGAAGCTGACCGCCCCATACTTCTTGCCCATGCGGAACTGTTTACCGGTGCGGAACTCAAAGCCCGACGGAGCGACAAAGTCCTTGGTGGACAGCCCAGACGGAGCCAGCCAGTCCCATTCAAACCGGAACGGCACCTGCTCATCCATGTGGAAAATACCGTGAAGCTGTGCCAGCCGCGCCTTGCCGTCCAGAGATTCCGCCACGACCCCCAACCGCTTGAAGTTGTTGAGAATGTCGGTCTCGATGCGCTCCAAACGAGGTTTGGCAGCCTTGAGGCTGTCAGCGTCGATACCGAAGGTCAGGTACTTGGTCTTGATAAGGCCGTTATTGCCCTTGGCCAGCTGGTTTTGCAGCATGGTCATGTACTCGGTTCGGATACTGTCGAAGTCATCCCCCTGGAGGGGAATGGAAATCGCACGGGCAAAGGTTTCTTCGGATGCCGCAAGGTTCAAAAAAGACAGCTGAAATCGGATCGAACTGTCGAAGTAGTTGAGAAAGTCACACCAGCCCTCAAAGATTGCCGTCTTGTCCTCGTTCTGCGAGAGCTGATAGTTGATGTCCTGAAACTGGATGGTCTTGGTGTAATGGCCGTCAGGCAGACGGCAAATGCCGTCAGGCCACATCCGCTCATAGGGGATGCTGTCCTGAGCGGACTTTTCCTTTTTGTCCGTGCGGTTGGCGCGGGCAATGGCGGCTTCGATCTGTTTTCTGTCGGCGCGGGAAAGTTTCTTCTTGGGGACCGGCGGCGCCTGCTTGCCATCCTTATCGGCCTGCCGGTTTTTCTTTGCGGTGAACAATGTCATACACCTCCTTGTCAAGTTTTGCCTGCCGTTCCAGCACGGCATAGAAGTTAGTGGTGCGGTACGGGCGCTGTTTGGGTCGTATGATGGCCACCTTGAGAATATTTCCGACGATCTTTTCGAGAGGTTGTCCGTTCTTTTCATACATTGCCATCAGAAAGAAGGGCAGCATGACCAGCATCATACACATGGCAGCCACGCTGTTTCCCACAGGCCCCCGGAGCAAAAAGAAAAGCGGTACGCCGATGAGCGCCCCGCTGCCGAAACAGATCAGCTGCCTTTTGGTCAGATTAAACGCGACCTTGGTTTTGACTTTCGTCAGGTCTTTGGGTACGGGTACATAAGCCAAAGGGATTACCTCCTTCCTGGTTAATGTGCATTGAACACGGATTTTGCGAGGCTGCCGGTCTTGAAGAGGGTAAAACACAACAGGACCGTATAACCCACACAGCTCCAGATGGCCATGATGACATCCGATTCGGTGGCAATGTTCTGCACCAGCACAGCGTAGATCGCCACGCAGACGATGATGAGGAATGCCTGAAAGCCCAGGGCGATCAAAGAGTGCAGATAGTTCTGGCCCATGCCGCCGCCAACCTCTCGGCTCATCATAGTTGCCATAGGAATAGGTGCAACCGAGGTCACAAGGTAAATCTCAATCATACGGCCATAAATCACGATAAAGATACAAATGTAAAGCGCCCACATGGTAATGCCGATAAAGAGCGACTGGAACCACAGGCCGAACAGCGGCCCCAGTTCCATATCCATCAGCCGGGACTCCATATCGGTCATGACAGAGGAGATGTCGATGGAAGCATCGGACCCGATGATGCCTGCCGCCTGCGCCACCACGTTTTGGGCCATGTCGAACACGCCCATCACGATGTTCCAAGTATTGGAGACGATGATGATGGCTACGGCAGATTTGAACACCCACTTGAAGATCATCCAGGTGTCCACATCATGCAGATTGTTTTTGTCGGTAATCATCTGAATCAGCTCCATCGTCATCACGATAGCCAGGATTACACCGGCAATCGGCACCATGATGCTGTTGGAGAGGTTCTGAATCATACTGAAAATGCTGCCGTTCCAGCCTTGGGGGGTCTGGCCCACCTGTGTGGCAATGTCTCCGACCTGCTGGTTCACACTATCGAACATTCCCGTTAGGTTGCTCATAATGCCGCCGACCAGCATTTCCTTCAGCCAGTCAGTAAGGGCATTGAGTAAGGCATCCATACGGTGTCAACCTCCTTTCAGCCGCCCCCGCTTGGGGCAGGGGCGGCAAGGATGTCTTATGACGGCTTAACGAGGGGAACGATCAGACGGTGAACAGAGAGGAGAGCAGCGGCACGAGGATGGTGCCGACCACGGCCACGCCAGCGCCAGCCATGAGCTGCTTCATGCCCTGGGACTTTGCGCCGGGGTTGTCGTTGCCGTAACCTTCCAGCAGGTTGATGACACCCCAGATGCCGAGACCGGCGCCCAGAGCGATAACGAGGGTCTGAAGAACGGTGATAGCCTGATTGAAGAAAGCCATATACAAAATTAGCCGGAATCACTTGAAAAGTTTGATTTAGTCATTCATAGGCATACAAAAGCCGGAACAATCTGCCGCCCGGTTTCCGGGGGCTGATTCCGGCTGTCCTCCTTTTTTCATTATTTTTTGGTGATTGTCCGCTTTGTACGCCGATGGCCCCACCCGGGGCAGTTGAGGCGAATAGATAAGATCACTCCTTTCACAGCGGAACAGATTTAAGCGCCCTCTGCGTCTACTTCATACACGTCATAGACTTCATTGGGCTTGGGTTTCAGCCGTGTGGACAAAAACGCTTCAATGTCAAAGGCGTTTTTGGGGTCCGCATCGGCTGTGAGTTTGAAGTTGGGGTGTTTGGTGATGTCGTACTTGTCCGAAAGAAATGGACGAACACCACGAAGCTGGAGGATGCACTTGCCGCCGTCCATGACGGCCAGCTCGTCCTGGCTCATCAGCTCTTTACCGAGCTTTTGATAATTGAGTGAGTGGGAGGTTTCCCGCCCGCGGCTCTCGCCGGTGTTGTAGGTGTCGATGGTTTCCTTGCCCAGCACGGCGGCCAGCTCCTTGAGGGTAGTCGGCTCTTTGCCGCCCAGGAAGATGGACGTATCCATGTTGCCAATGATGGTGTCGGCGTTGTCCTTGTAAATGGCTTTGAGCTGGGATTGTGCCTGCAATACCAGGCAGGCGGAGATCTCACGGCTGCGGATGGTTGCCACCAGCTTTTCCAACCGGGGTATCTGGCCGATGTTGGCGCACTCATCAATCAGGCACCGCACATGGACCGGCAGGCCCGCCGTACACATCGTCCGCCTTTTCGCAGAGCAGGTTGAACAGCTGGGTGTAGCACATGGAAATCAAGAAGTTAAAGCTATCGTCTGTGTCGCTCATAATGAGAAACAGTGCGGTTCGCCGGTCTCCCAGGGTATCCAGTTCCAGCTCATCGTAGGCCGTGACCTCCCGCAGCTCCGCAATGTCGAACACGGCAAGGCGCGCACCGCAGGAAATCAGGATACTCTTGGCGGTTTTGCCTGCGGCCAATTTGTATTTCTTGTACTGGCGTACCGCAAAGTGGTGTGGATCACGGGCTTCCAGCTCGTCGAACATCAGGTCAACGGCGTTTTTGTATTCCTCGTCATCCTCCCGAACTTCCATACTGTTTATCATCTCGATGAGGGTGGAAAAATTCTGTTCCTCCACCGGGGCCTCATAGTGGATGTACCCAATCAAGGCACAGTACAGCAGCGTTTCCGCCTTGACCCAAAAATCGTCCCCGGCCTTGCCCTCGCCCTTGGTGTTGGCAATCAGCGTGGTGACCAGCTTCAAAATGTCCTTCTCCGAATGGATGTAGGCAAAAGGGTTATAGTGCATGGACTTCTTGAAGTTGATAGTATTGAGGACTTTAATCCGATAAGGTTCGTAAATGACCTTGCCGCGCTTATCCTTCACGGGCTTTCCGTCCTTATCCAGCTTGGGAGCGCCCCGCTGGAGCATCTTGCCGCACTCCACCAGAATGGTGCCTTTGGGGTCTGTGACCACATAGGAGCTGTGCATCTGCATCAGGTTTGGCTTGAGCCAGAAGCGGGTCTTACCAGAGCCGGAGCCGCCGATCACCAGAACATTTTTGTTTCTGGCGGTCTTGGGGTCTTTGGGGCGGCTGTTCATGGTCAGGCTCTCAGTTTTCGTCAGAATCACATTGTTCTGCGGCACCGGGTCAATGTAGGGTGTGATGTCTTCATGGGTTCCCCAGCGGGCGGAGCCGTACTCCATGCCATGCCGGTACTTTTTGGCGTTCTTGCTTTTGAGGTAGACGGCCAACCGCAGGCCAGCGCCGCAGCACACGCCCACCAGCAGATCTAGCGGGTGCAGGCTGGGCCACCAGCTGGCCAGTGCCACCGGCAGCGTGCTGAAAAACGAGAGCATTTTTGCAGAAGCGTCCGCACCTGTGGCCATACGCCAGCCTTCTCCCAAATTGGTAGCGAACAACCCCATAAGGAGATAGGGCAGGTTCAGCAGAACGAGCTTTTTGATGTCCAACTGCTTTTTCATCGTTCCAGCTCCTTCCGCTTGTGTCGGTCCATAACCGTATTCTGAAGCAGTTCCTTGAACTTGCTCAGTTTCGCCAATACAGACGGGCGTTCCGTTTTCTGTGCCTTTTTCACCTTTTTGCTGGTGTATTCGGTAAAGGCAGCGGTCAGAGCATCCGCATCCCGCCCTTTGAAGAAAATCAGGTACTTGGGCGGAGAGCTGCTGCGGTCTTTTTTAACGGCATAATCCACACCGTACTTCCGGGCAATTTTCTCAAACTCACGGATAGAGGGGGCGGTGATCTCGATGTTTGATACGCCCTGGTTCTGACCGATCAGCTGCTTCACAGTTTGCTTGCCGTGCGGTATCACGGGAGCGTCCCGGCTTCTTTGCTTTTGCAGCTTCTTTTCCTTGCGGTAAGCCATGTACTTGGCAATAGCGGCCTTAAACAGCCGCCCTGTGAGCTTTGTGCCGCTGACTACCAGCGTCAAAGTTCTGTTTTCCACTTCCTCCTGCATAGGTCATCGCCTCCTTTCCACAGGTTTTACAGGGTGGCGCTTGATACTAGGGCGGGACAACCAGCCGCCGCAGCAGAAATTTCACGCTTAGAACCTCCTTTCAGCGCAGCTGGTCGGAACGATCATAATGCAGATGCCCCTGACTCACCTTGGCATGGCTGAGAATCTTGATGTGGCCCTTTTCCTGGCTCTCCAGGCTTTTCTGGTATCCAGCCTCCGTCAGAAACAGACGGGTCCGTTCGCCCTTCCATCCCACCGGGGAATCGTAGGTCAGCACATCAAAGATAATCATGTGCCGGGTGTCCTCAGCAAACCGCTGCAAATCCATGTACTCGTGCCCGTGGTAGTTCTGCGCCCCGGCTTTGATCCGCATTTCCTCCATCAGCTGGCCCACCGTTTTCCTCTCCTGCATAGGAAAGCTTCCTTTCGCGTGATCTCACACAACCATTAGAATCAAGTCCCGCAGCTCCGCAAAATGCAGCTTGCCCTGGGGCGTCACCAGCGTGTAGGAGCCGATATGCCCGTGGTTGCAGAAGTCTTTGACGCAGAACAGACCATCGTTGGAGGGCTTGGCGTAAGGCAGCACATTCCCGGATGCCGTGCGATAGACAAACCGCTGTTCCAGCAGAAACCGGACAAACTGACGCTCCGGCACAACCAGTTCTTTGGCCGTGGTGCGCAGGTTGGTGCTGTGTTTGAGGTCGATGAACAGGTCATAAAAAGCGGCCTTTCCTGCCAGTCGGGCGTTTTCTTCCCGCAGTGTCGCATTTTCTTCCCGTTCTGCCAGCAGATCGGTGCAGAGCTTCAGCAGCGCCTCCGGGGAAGTGGCAACCTCCCACAGCTTTTCCTTGGTCATGTAGGCCCCGTACTTGCGGATAGAGGGCAGCACCTCAGACGTAACCCACCGGCGGAACTGCTTTGCTTTGGGGAGCTTGCTGGACAACACCAGAGAATACAGGCCGGACTCGTTGATAACGGGGAGCTTTTGCCTCCCGCCGGGGGTGAGAATTTCGCTCACCCCTTTGTCCTCTGTGTCAACATGGTCGCGGATAGCCTCTTGCGGGTTTTTATACCCCAGCGCCAGCGCCACGTCCTTTCCAACCAGCCAAGGCTCCCCGCCAATCTCCACGACGCGGATAGACCCAAACTCCGGGTTTTTGAAAATTTCTACATGGTTCATGCCGTACCTCCTTGCATCATGTTTTGGGCATCAAAAAAGCGGCTCTTACCAGCCGCCTGCGTGCATATCGTGATTTACCTGCGCCGTGTAGTGGTTGCTCATGGTGGTGGGGGCGTTGAACAGCACGGTCAGCAGGTACTGCTTCATGTTGCGGATTTCGGTTGAGTTGTTGTGTAGACACTCCATGACAAACTCGATGTGTGAACTATCCAGCTTCAAGAACCGGGACCGCACAACCTCATGGGGAAAGTCCGCCCCGGCAATCCGGGTTGTCTTTCTCCTGGCGCAGACCGTTTCCACGATTAGCTCCACAATCTCGTCGAGGTCCTCCCGATAAGTCGAAAACTCCCTGCACAGGTGGTCATACTCGATGTTCTCCAGAATCAAATCCCGATAACTCTCCATCTCTGCAAGTGAAATCGCATCCCTTCCTTTCCGTTCCGGCGGCCTTGCCGCCGCTGGTTCTCGGAAGGGAATGGAATCGGTTCTTGCTCTCTGAGTAATTGATTTTTGGGTATTTGATTTCTCTATATTTAATTCTGCGGGCTTTTCCGTATCCGGTTTATCCAGATACGGAAAAGCCGTATCTGGTGAATCCGTATCTGGTGCAGCCGTATCCGGCTGGGGAGTTTCCGGCTGTCGGGGCTGAGGCTGCTCATAGATGACATACTCCGTGTCGCTGATTCGGCCTTGCCGGTCTCGTAGCTGATGCCGAACAATGTAACCGGCGCTTTCCAGCTCCCGCAACGCACCGCCGATGGCGTCCACGCCTTCCTTGCAGATTTTCGCAAGACCACGAGTGGTATAATTCCAGTCATCCGGCAGGGACAGCATTATGGAAAGCAGCCCCTTGGCTTTCAAGGACAACTGATGGTTCCGCAGATGATGATTGCTCATCACGGTATAATCTCTGGTCCGTTCAATTCGGAAAACAGCCATTGACTTCACTCCTTTCTTAATTCAGGGCATGAAAAAAGCCACAATCTTTCGTGAAAAAGACTGTGGCGTTTAGCTGTTTTTCTTGTTCTGCCAAGGCCGGTAAGGACGTCTGGGCAGAGGCGGCTGACTGAACGGCGATTCATGCTCCGAAAACGGGAGGGTCTGCAAAACCCGATCCATGTCGGTGGAGTCCATATCATACTGGGACTGACAGCTTTCCCGGATGGCATCTTTGATGCTCTGGATAGTACACATATTCATTTCTTTCCTTTCGTGGTGATGATGGGTTTACGGGTGACGGCGCTTGCTCGGTTTGAAGTCGATAACATGACCCTCGACCACATGAGCATACCGCTTGATTTTGATTTCCCGGCGCTTCTGGCTGAGAAGGGCGGCCTGATACCCGTCCTCCGTGAGAAACAGCCGCATTTCATCGCCGGGGTCGCCGTAGGCGGTGCGGGGGCGCAGGACGGAAAACTCGATCATCCAGCGGGTGTGGTCCCGGAAACGCTCCACAGCGAGAATGTTGTGTCCTTTCAGCTCACGGGCTGAAATATCCCTCATAGGCGGCTCCTTTCATCGTTCCTGGTCTCTCTGGCGCTTTTTCTGCCACGCTTCCAGCAGCTTGATAATGGTTTCCTGCATCCGCTGGGGCGTGTAGCTCTTGGGGAAATACTTCCGCAGAGTGTCGGAGGTGAACGTTACCCGATCCAGGTCACTTTTCTTTTCCTCACCCATAATGACCCGCATCATATCAAGGGTCAGATGCCCCTCCTGGCTGTATTTCTTGAGCCGCTGGGACTGAGAAAGAGAGGGGGTGGCCTGTTCACTGTCCATAGCGTCCAGCAAATCCCGCTGTTCCTCTTTTTTCAAAAAGGATAGCTCATAGGCCGGATTGAAGGCGATTTTCTTTTCATCGACCATATCCAGCAGTTCGGGAATCAGCTCCGTCAGGCGGATGTACCTCTGAATGTTTCTGGCGCTATCTCCTGTTTGAGCAGCTAACAAATCCCTACTTTTTTGACCTGTTTGCAACTTGTGGCCAACTTGGCCACAAGTTAGATCGGCACGGGCACCTTGATGATTCATGGCCTCCAACTTCATCTTGTAAGCAAAGGCACGCTCACTGGGGAGCAGGCTTTCCCGCTGGAGATTGCTGTCCACCATGATGATGGTGGCGGCATCATCGTCCAGGTCTCGGACAATGACCGGCATGGTTTCTTTCTCGGCCAGTTCACTGGCCCGGTGCCGCCTGTGTCCGGCTACCAGCTCATAGCCGCCTTCCGGGTCCGGTCGGGCAATCGCCGGAACCAGAACACCGTACTGCCGAACACTGTCGGCGGTCTCCATCATTGCTTCATCATCCTTGACTTTGAAGGGGTGGTTCTTGAAAGGGTGCAGCTCAGACAACGGGATTTCCTGTATCTTCTCCAGCTTGGCATCCTGGCGGCCTTCTTCGGTGCTGAACAGGTCATCTACCGAGGCCAGCTCTACTTTTTTCGCGCTGCTTTTCAAGTTTCATCACCTCCTGGGTCAGATTTTTGTATCCCTCGGCCACCTTGCCTTTGGGGTCGTGGGCATAAATGCTCTTTCCCTCGGCACTGGCTTCCTTTGCCTTGACAGAAGGGGGAATCTCGGTTTTGAAAACCTTGATTTTACTGCCGTAGGTGTCCCGCAGCAGGGCGGCGATCTCTTTGGCAAAGTTGGTTCGACTGTCCACCATCGTCAGGAGGATGCCGTCAATCTGGAGCTTGGGATTGATCTGCCGCTTCACCTTGTTTACAGTCTGGAGCAGCTGTTCCAAACCCTTGGCGGGCAAGTACTCGGCCTGGACGGGGATTATGACCCTGTTGGCGGCTGCCAGCGCATTGACCGTGAGCATACCCAGGGAAGGCTGGCAGTCAATCAGAATGTGGGAATACTGTCCCTTGAGTGTGTCCAGATACTGCCGCAGGATGGTCTCACGGCTCATGGCATTCACCAAAGAAACCTCCATGCCGGAGAGCTGGATGTCGGCGGGCATTAGGTCAACGCCTTCCGGGTGGTGCAGGATACCCTCACCGGGACGCAGCGGCTCATCCATCAGGATGCGGCCCATTGCGTCGGATAAAGTGAAGGGCAGCTTGTCTGGTCGGGGATTCCCCAAACTGATGGTCAGGCTGCCCTGCGGGTCCCCGTCGATCAGCAGCACTTTCTTTCCGGCCTGCGCCAGCCCGATACCCAGGTTTGCGCAGGTGGTTGTCTTGCCAACGCCGCCTTTTTGGTTGGCAATGGCGATGATTTGCGTATTCAATGACTTCACCTCATTTCTGATTTTTTCTATGGCTTCTGGAAATAGAAAAAGCCGCCACTTCAAAAAAGTGACGGTTAAAAATGACGTTCGATTGAAAAAGGCTTGAACGAGGCTCTCTCTAATGTTATTATATTTAATAATGAATTCCCATCTTGTGTGGTTCCCTTACAGAAGAGAGGCTGGTAATAAATTCATGGGCAAACGAAAGAAAAGAGTAGCTTATATTGGATTATCATATCCCATAATGTATGATGATGATAGGATATGGGCTGCGTGGAGAGGTGGACCGCCTTTACCGCCCCACCCTATATTGGATAATCCTTTCGGCTTGATGGTTTTATATGATGAACTGTGGTTTTTAACGGAAGAAATCTGCCCAATCAATATGAAAGCATTGTCTTATGTACACTTCATTGACAAGGAATTTCCTGGGGTGGATTATCAAGCAATATATGCTTCTATTCCGGACTCCTCAAATGACGTGCAATTTACTAGATATAAAACAATAGAAGAAGTAAAGGATGCTGTGGGAATAAAATTCAAACAGACTTTTTGGGGGTACAGTTTTAGAAGCTATGTGACGCTCAATGGGAGACAATATGAAGCATCCCCAACCCAAAAGAGCTACTATTTTGATTCTTGTATATTGTCTGAAATCCGAAAGCTGACACCCAAAGACACTGAAATAGAATTAGTCGCCAATGTAAATCTTTGCTTTGATAATATAGATTTCAAGAAGTCAGATCCTGAATTAACCAACATTATATTGATTCATGGATTGCCTATCTATCTTGAAAGGTATGGGCCATATAATCAATGCGTAGATGAAATGAGAGAAAGTCCTTATCTCGTTGATTATAGGAGATGGTTGCTGGATAATCACGAGCATTTACAAAAGATGGAGATAGCGGAAATAACATCGACAGTAGAAGCAGAAATTGAAAAAATATCAAAGAACGTCTTGTTGAAATATCTAAAAGAAAACTCCTATTCATCTCTCAAAAAGACAGTAGCAAAAACAATAATCAGTAGTGCAGCAGGAGCATTACCTATAATAGGATTTTCCGTAAGTCCTACGATAAGCTCATGCGATGTCGTATCATCTATCAGTAAAAGTATAAAAGCGAAACAAATGAGATGGTCTGGATTTATAATAGAAGCCCGTCAAAAATTGCAGGAAGAAATGCACGAAAATATATAATATTGGCCTAGATTTCACTTTCTTTCGCTCTCTATGGATACAGACCCGCACAGGCAGCAATTAAAAATCCACGTTCTTGAATCACGTAGATTTTTACAATTAAATGTGGATTACGATAAGGCTCGTTCTTATCGAAATTCGCGTGGCTGCGTGCTTTGGCCGAAGCAATGGAAAGACCTGACGGTTAAGGTCGTTCTATAAATCATAGCAAGCCCCTAATCGCTGTACTACAGTGATTAGGGGCTTTTTTTATGCAAAAATGCCCTTTGGGTACATTTTCGGCAAAAAGTATACGATTTTTGGGTACATTTTTGGGGTCAAATCGGGGTACTTAAGAGCTATCAAAAAACCGCAGGAGTACGCAGCATGACAAAGAAAACAACGCCTGCTTACAGAGCAAGCAAAGAGGAAACTATTCCAATAAATAAGTTGCATCCATTCTCCAATCATCCGTTCCATATCCGACATGATCTGGAATTCAGTGAATTGGTAGACAGTATTTCAGAGAGCGGCATCATTACGCCCATCATCGTCAGACCAAAGGTTGGTGTCGGCTATGAAGTGATAAGCGGACATCGCCGGTGGGAGGCTTGTAAGGAACTCGGCATCGAAAGCATCCCTGCTAGAGTGGAATACATAGACGATGACGAAGCCACGATCCTGATGGTCAACAGCAATATCCAGCGTGAGCATGTGTTGCCAAGTGAAAAGGCGTTTGCTTATAAAATGCGCATGGAAGCGATGAAACATCAAGGAAAAGCAACTTCGTCCCAACTTGGGACAAAGTTGAGAACACTTGATGCTATGGGTAAAGAAGTTGATGAAAGCCGTAATCAAATACATCGTTATATTCGGCTTACCTATCTGATTCCATCCATCTTGCAAATGGTCGATGACGGTCGCATCGCATTCAACCCAGCGGTCGAAATCTCCTATATGACAGAGGAACACCAGACATGGCTCAAAGAAGAAATGGATATGTGTGATGCTACACCGTCTTTGGTTCAGTCTCGGACGCTAAAGGATATGAGCCGAAATGGAACGCTGACGGAGAACTACTTGCATACCCTACTGACAGAAGAAAAGCCGAACCAGCGACAGAAGTTCTTCTTAAATCAATCGGATGTGCAGCAATACTTCCCATCCAGCTATACACCGCAGCAGATGCAAAATGTCATCATATCACTGCTGCGGAATTGGGAGCATAAGCGGTCTAGCCGCCAGCGTCCACAACACAGAGAAGAACTGGAAAGATAAGAAAAATGCAATATGTAATAGCTTACGAAATGTAGTTTTGTGGGCTTTCTTAGCTGCACCCATTTTTAGGCAGGAGAAGTGAGATGCAATACGAATATTTTTATGGCGCACAAGCCGAGCAGTTCTCTTTTTACCGCATACCCAAAGCGCTATTTATAGAGCCGAACTTCAGGGAGCTGTCCACCGATGCCAAGGTACTGTATGGGATTCTGCTGGATCGAATGAGTTTGTCGCTGAAAAATCAATGGTTAGATGCACAGAACAAGGTTTACATAATCTTCACCGTGGAGGAAATCATGGATGCACTGAACTGTGCCAACCAGAAAGCCACGCGCCTGATGGTGGAACTGGAAAAGCAGGCAGGGCTTATCGAGCGCAAGCGACAGGGGCTTGGTAGACCGAATTTGATTTATGTAAAAAACTTCGCAGCAACGATAAATGACAAGAGCTGTGAAAAAGGTGATTCTTGATATGTGATTTTCACACTTCTGGATTCTTGAAAATCACACGGAACTAATACTGATAATAATTAGACTGATTATAGTGATACTGAGAATATAAATTACAGTTAGGAAAACAGAATAAGGTGGTAGAGTATGCCCGGTGTAACAGAGCAGGAAATCGCCCAAGCGAAGCAGATGAATCTGTACCAGTATATGCAGCTGTGCGAGCCGGACAACTTCAAACCGGAAGGACCCGGACAATTCCGCCACAAAGGGCACAGTTCGTTGACCTTTGCAGCGGATGGTTCGTGGACGTACTTCAAAACGAAAGCTACCGGCCGCACCGCACTGAACTATCTCATAGCGGTCGAGGGCGTTTCGTTTGTAGAAGCGGTGCGGGAAATCAATCGGATACAGGGCGGTGTCCGTCCTTCTTTCCAACCTGTAAAAACGCCCCCACACCCTGCCGAGAAGAAACCGGCGAAGGAATTCAAGCTGCCGAGACCTGACAAAAACAACTACGCAGCTACTGTCTATTTGCGCAAGCGCTGCATCCACCCCAATGTTCTGACGGTCTGTAAGCAAAAGAAAATCCTGTACCAGACGAGCTTCAAGGATCATCCGAATTGTGTATTTGTCGGGCGCGATGGAAACGGTGAACCCAAAGGCGGCAGCTTGCGCGGTTGTTCGCAAATCCAGTTTCGCCGCGATATTCCCGGCAGCAAGAAGATATATCCGTTCTACATCGAAGCTGCTGCCAATGCCGACACGGTGGAAGTGTACGAAGCGCCCATAGATGCCATGTCAGGCGCATCACTGAAAATCATGCAGCACACCGGAAATTGGCGCGGCGTTCACTATCTGGCGCTGGGCGGTACGGATTACGCTGCACTGGATGCGTTTCTTACATACTACCCGAACATAACGCACATCGTTCTGTGTCTTGATAATGACGAAGCCGGGCGGACGCGGACGCAGGACATTATTAAGCACTTGGAGGGCAGCGGCAAAACCGTAGAGGACCGACCGCCGACTATCGGCAAGGATTATAACGACACGCTGGTGCAGGTCACACAGGAATATCAGAAGCACTGTATCAGCTTGGATGATATTTTGGAGGAAACCAGATGAAAACTATTGCTATCGCAAACCAGAAGGGCGGTGCGGGCAAAACGACTACCGCGTACAACTTGGGCATTGCCCTTACCCAGCAGGGCTACCGCGTACTCATGGTGGATTTTGACCCGCAAGGCAATCTGTCCTGCTACTGCGGTATCCCGCCTGAACAGGACCTTGAGCAGACAATCACAGAGCTGCTGATGAAAGTTGCCTATGAAAAGCCCCTCTCCCACAGAGAGTGCGTTTATCAGAGCAAGCGCACGGATGACTCTGCACCACAGGTGGATTTCATTCCATCCAATCTCCGGCTGGCCAGCTTTGAGCTGGCAATGGGCACCATGATGTGCCGCGAGGTGTTGCTGAAAACCTGTCTGGAGCAGTACAGCAGCCAGTATGATTACTGCATCATTGATTGCTCCCCCTCCGTGGGGCTTCTGCTGACAAACGCGCTGTCCGCTGCCAACGAGGTCATCATCCCGATGCAGGCGCAGCCGTTCTCGGTGGTTGGTATGTCGCAGCTGACAAATTCGATTTCCAGCGTGCAACGCAAAATCAACCCCGGACTGCATATCAGGGGCGTTTTGCTGACGATGACCCAGCATACAAAGGTCTCGGAACATTATGCTCATGATGTCCGCGCCAAGTATGGGAGAACGCTCCATGTATTTACTACGGAGATCCCCTATAACGTCAAAGTGCAGGAAAGTCAGGCGTTTGCAGCACCCACTATCCTGTACGAACCCAAAAGCAGCAGCGCAAGAGCATACGTTGATTTTACGCAGGAGGTATTAGGTCATGGCCGCGAAGAACAAGTTTATGAACGCGATGAAGATGCCCGCGATCGCTGATATGTTTTCCTCAGAGGCTGACCGCCAACGAGAAAGCGGCGACCTTGTTACGGAAGTGCCGCTTTCCGAGCTGCATCCTTTTGTCAATCACCCTTTCGAGGTGCGTGACGATGAAGATATGCAGAAGTTGGTGGACAGCATCAAGGAAAACGGCGTACTTACAAACCTGACCGTGCGCCCCCGCGCCGAGGGTGGCTATGAAATCATCTCCGGGCATCGGCGCTTTCATGCAGCGCAGCTTGCAGGGCTGGATAAAATCAAGGTGCAGGTGCGGAATGTTGATGACGACCAAGCCATCATCGACATGGTAGATGCCAATATCCAGCGAGAACATATCAGCCCGATGGAAAAGGCGCGAGCGTATGCTATGCGCTTAGAGGCGGTAAAACATCAGGGCAGACGTACTGATTTAACTTCGGACCAAGTTGGTCCGAAGTTGACAGCGGCAGAAAAAGTTGCTGCTGGTGTACAGGACACTCAAACACAGGTTAAGAGGTACATCCGGCTGAACAGTCTTGTCCCCGACCTGCAAAAGAAAGTAGACAGCGGGAATCTTAAATTCAACCCCGCAGTTGAACTTTCCTACCTGACCCCAGACGAGCAGCAGAGTTTCCTCGACTATGCTGAGGCGCAGGACTGCACCCCATCCCTCTCACAAGCACAAAAATTGAAAGCAGCCAGCAAAGAAGGAACCTTAACGCTGGACAAGTTGGAAGAAATCATGTCGGCGCAGAAACCGAGCGTTGCGCCGCGTGAGCCGGTGCTGAATATTAACATCAGCAAGGTAGCGCAGTATTTCCCGACCGGCTGCACCAAACAGCAGATGGAAAATCGCATTTTAAAAATTTTGGAAAGCTATTTTCGACAGATGGCGCATGAGCAAGCACATGAGGAGGAGCGCTGATATGGCAGAGTATCGGTATTACTTGATTCCGGATGCTATGACCCGTGCGTTCCCGGAACAATTTGAAAAGCAAACACCAACGGAATTCTTTGATAATATCGCAGATTTGAAACAGCGTTATCTCCAACTGCGTGAATTGCCTTATAACAACGAACGCACTTGGAATGAACGGGCAAGATTCCCTTATGCACGATTGGTGGTAGGTGTTGATCGTCAGAATCCGGACGGAGAGGTTGCAGTCATACAGGTGCGAAATGGCATCAATTACCTGTGCGATGACTACCGCGGCCCCTACGCAGACGGTAGTGATGCACAAATCCCCCAAATGGCTAAGAAACTTGTAGAAGTAATCGGTGTGGACCGGGTACGACCGCATACCTATACCCAGCGGGATGGTTATACATGGGTACAGGTGGAAAAGGATATGCACATTACAGAATGGCTTTACGCACATGAGCTATGCAGCAGTTTGCAATTCACGCGGTTCTTGAACCGAGATGGGCGGGAACTATTTCAGGTGCGTGACGGTCAGCGCGTGATTGAGACAAATACGGACGGAACAAAGCGGATTAGGGCGGTAAAAAGCATTGACGTAACCCATGCCTATGTCGGGCACTATGGCTGCCATATCCAGCAGTATGCAGACGCAAATTTTAAATCCGGCTGCTATGTTGCCCCTGAACACCCCCAGCCGGGAGACAATCTGGATAAGCTCCAAATCTATCAAATTACAAGGGGCGGCTGCGAATATCGCTTTATGAATTATGACTATTCCAAAAGCCGCATCCATGCAGCCGATTACAGCAGCGTCTACATAGCAAATCTTCCTACGAACTACGATTTGGACAGATGCTTTCAGGAGTTCAATGCCCCGAATCGTCCGCTGCGCTATCATATGTGCTCTCTTTCAACCAGTGATATTGTGGTCACAACGAAAAATGGAAAAGAGACTGCCTACTATGTGGACAGTATTGGCTTCAAGGATGTGAGCCACCTTCTGCCGGAACTGCACGAAGTCGAAGCCCAGCACCAAAAAGAACAGGTTCAGGACGAACCGGAAAGGTAAAGCAATGCCAAATCCACAAGATATTTTCCAACTGGCACAGCAGACCGCTACGCAGGTCACAGCCTCACCGGAAAACTGGCGGCGGTTCCTGTATACGGCAGCGCATAACTACCATACCACCTACCTGAACCAGCTGCTGATCCACGCCCAGCGCCCCGATGCCACCGCCTGCGCTACCATGCAATACTGGAATGAGCAGGCACACCGCAAGGTCATGTACGGCAGTAAAAGTATCATCATCCTGCAACGCCATCAGGGTGTACCCACTGCCAAACGAGTGTTCTCCATGACAGATACCGTTCTCACCGGCGACAAGGCTGCTGCCCCGTGGGAAGTGACAGATGCCATCCGGCCACTTCTTATGCAGGTCAACTCCGTGGGCAGCTTAATGGATCGGGCAACTGAGCAAGTTGTATCCCTGTCCGACCGCGCCAACCGCGTATTGGCGACATCCATTGAGGACAGCGCACTGAATTGGAGCCACCCGGAAGATCAGCGGTTCATCTTGCAGAAAGTTGCTGCACAAAGCACCCTGTACATGATCTGCATCCGTTTGGGTATCCCGGTGCGGGAAGAAGATTTCCCGGCTTTCCAGAATGTCACCCAGTTTGATACCAGCCGAATCTCTCTTTGCTTGGGCGGCTATGTGCAGGCAGCGGCAGAACCTTTGATGGATGAGCTGGGGCGCGAGGTCATGCAGCTTGCCCGCGACAGTGTTGCAATTCAGGCTGAATCAGTGCATAATACAGATACTCAATCACCCACACAAACGACCAGTCGAGAGGAAGCTGTCACAGATGATGTACACGAACGTAATCGGATACCAGATCCCGAACCTGAGCTTGCCGAAAGCCAAGAAGACCAACCTGAACCGGTACGGCAGGATGCGGCTGGACTACTTGGAGCAGAACGAGCCGAACCTGTGCGACCAGATGATGCTGGAGGGAACGCTGCTGTCGAGCTGCCGCAAGATGGGGCTGGACGCACAGCAGATGGTGGACAAGACGCTGCACGACCTGATGCAGAAAGCGCAGATGCCCGACCGCAAGACGAACCCGCTGAGCTGGGCACAGATGTGCAACAGCCTGAAGCAGCAGGCGGAAGAAATGATCCTTCCGATGCTGTACGAAGTATAACCGAAGAACCCGCAGCGGCGGAGAGCGAAGCATCGCCCTCCGCTTTTTCTATGCCCGAATTTCCGGCAGAGCTGCTGCCGTCCCTGCTGAAAGCAGATACGACCTCGCGCGCTTCCAATGCGGACATCCTTTCCTTTTTCAGTAAAACACCGCTGCTGATCGACCGACTTCGCTATATCCGCGAGAGCTACAAGGTCGTGTTTACGGAGCTTCTGCTGGAAGATGATACCCGCGTTGGATTCTATAAAGAAAGCAATGGCCTGCTTGTCTGGCAGGGGTCCTACCTGACCCGCAGCGCGGAATCGCATCTGTCGTGGCACAGCGTTACTGCTGCCATCTCCGCACTGGTCGATAACCACGAACTCATCGCAGCCATTGACCCGAAAAAAGATGTCAGTCAGGACGAGCAACTGTCCTTTGACCTGCCGGGAAATGCTTCTCGCGGCGATGAAGTGGGCACGTTGGAAGTGGACGACATCTATTCCGAGGAAGAACAGGACGAAAAAATCAAAGCAGCCCTGCCCATTTACCACTACAAAGAACCCCAGCCGGACGATGGCAGTCACATAACGGAAGATGATGTGAACGTCATCATTACAAGAGGCAGCGTCTTTGAGGGCGGCAAGTACCGCATCTATAACCATTTCCAGCAGAAGAAAACAGAAAAGGAAACCGTAGCTTTCCTCAAAAAAGAGTACGGCATTGGTGGTTTTTCTTGGACGTTTGCTGACGGTGGAAGCGGCTTCGTCAATTTTGACGGTAAAGGATTCAGTATCCTTTACGATTTCAAGGATGACCTGCGGTATGAGAAAAAGCTCAAATGGAAAGAGGTCGGCAAGCGGCTGGAATATCTTGTCCGAATGGACCGCTACCTGACGAATGCAGAACGCGAGAAGATGCCTGCATGGATAAACAGGCAGACAGAGTCGAAGCCCCTGCCGCCACCCATCCCTGACAAGAAACCTGTCTGCGAAGTGGGCAGTACCGTTTACCTTGAAAATGACCAGCGGTTCACCGTAGAAAGTGTCGGACAATTTGATGTTCACCTGCGCAATGAAGATTTCCCGCTTGTAGGCCGCGCCGTCAGCCGAGAACAGTTCCAACAGCTATTGGACGCCAATCCCCACAACGGCGGCATGGTGTTATCCGAACAGCAACGTGAATCTCAGGTGCAGGAGCAGAGAGAACAGGCTCTCTCCTACATCGAGGACTACCTCAAGGACGAGTTTGAAATCACAGAGCCGGACTTCTCCAATCTTACCCGAATCGGTCTTGGCTACACCACCACCGAGGACGAGCAGCATACGATTCAGGTCAATGCGGATCTGGAGCATTGCACCATCAGCAAGTTTGTGGACGATACCCTGTACGCACAAGAGAAGTTTTCTTCTTTGGAAGAAATGAACAGAAAATTTCTCTCAATACTCGATTTTGACAGCCTGATGGAAGTGGACATCAACGAAATCGAGGAACAGGAACCGGAAATCAGCGCAGACAAACCGGAGAAATCCACCTTTGTATCGCAGGTCATGCAGGATGTAGACCGCCTTGCTGCGCGTGAGGAACCTGCAGAGTATGATCGCACGAACTACCTTGCACCGTATGAACCTGTCATCCCGGAAGGAGCCAAAGCAAAGTTTGCAGCCAATGTGCAGGCTATCCGCACGCTGAAAGAAATCGAGCAGCGCATGGCATCCGGTGGTGCGCCTGCAAGTGAGCAGGAACAGGACATTCTGGCTGGTTATCTGGGCTGGGGCGGTCTGGCAGATGCCTTTGACCCCGGCAAGGATAACTGGCACACCGAGTACAAACAGCTGAAAACCCTTTTGACCGAGGACGAATATACCGCCGCGCGGGAATCCACCCTGACAGCCTTTTACACACCGCCTGCGGTCATTCACGCCATGTACCGCGCCTTGGAGCATATCGGCTGTGTGGGCGGCAATGTGCTGGAACCCAGCATGGGTGTCGGCGCGTTCTTCGGGCACCGGCACAGCAAGTTCGATACCCACAATGCCAAGCTGTACGGCGTGGAGTTGGACAGCCTGTCCGGGCGCATTGCGCAGCAGCTTTACCAGAAAGCAAAAATACAAATTACAGGGTATGAAAAAGCCGACTTGCCGGACAACTTCTTTGACCTTGCCATCGGCAATGTGCCGTTTGGACAGTATCAGGTCAGCGACCGCCGGTATGATAAGCTGCACTTTCAAATTCACGATTACTTCCTTGCCAAGACGGTAGATAAACTGCGTGTCGACGGCATTATGGCGTTCATCACTACCTCCGGCACGATGGATAAGAAATCCGAGGACGTGCGCCAATATCTCGCAGCGCGGTGTGACCTGATCGGCGCAGTACGCCTGCCCAACACCACGTTCAAGAGCAATGCCGGTACGGAAGTGACCTCCGACATTCTGTTTCTGCAAAAACGCGGCAGAGTCTTGGAGCAGGACGCACCGTGGATACACGTTGGAGAAACAGAAAACGGAATCCCGCTGAACCAGTATTTCATCAACCACCCAGAAATGGTCTGCGGTGAAATGCAGATGATCAGTGGTCCCTATGGAATGCGCTCTACCTGTGTGCCGAATGAGCAAAGCCCGCTGGCGGAGCAACTGGATGCAGCGCTCTCCAATTTACACGCGGACTACACGCCGGTGGACGAACAGGAATATGCCGAAGAAGAAAGCGGCACCATTGATGCGGACCCCAATGTGCGCAATTTCAGTTATACGGTAAAGGATGACGTCATTTACTACCGCGAAAATTCCAAGATGCGTGTGGTAAAGGGCGGAGAGACCGCGTTAGCCCGCATCCGCGCATTGGTGCCCCTGCGGGATACCTGCCGTGAGCTGATCAATGCCCAGCTGGAAAACTTTCCGGATGAGTATATTCAAAAGCTGCAAGCCCGTCTGAACGACCAATACGATGCCTACCGCAAGAAATATGGGCTTATCAACAGCCGTGGCACGGCATCCGCGTTCCGCGAGGATTCCGGCTACTTCCTGCTCTGCTCCTTGGAAGATCTGGACGATGAGGGAAACTTCAAGGGCAAGACGGATATGTTCACCAAACGAACGATCCGCCCCGCACAGGCAGTCGATCATGTAGATACCGCAGAGGAATCACTGGCGCTCAGTCTCTCCGAACAGGGACACGTTGACTTGGCGTATATGTCCAAGCTGACCGGGAAAACCACCGAGTCCGTCATCAACGATCTGACCGGCATTATCTTCCGTGACCCCGTAAAGGTCGATACCGATGGCAATCCTATCTACCTCCCTGCGGATGAATACCTGTCCGGGAACGTCCGTGAAAAATTGCAGGAAGCAAAAGCGGTGGCGACGAATGATCCTCGGTTTCAAATCAACGTAGCTGCGCTAGAAAAGGTGCAGCCCAAGGATTTGGAAGCCAGTGAGATCAGTGTCCGCCTTGGCGCTACTTGGATTCCCGCTGAGTATGTGCAGCAGTTTTTGGAGGAACTGCTGGATGCGCCCTACTATACACGGCGGATGGTCAAAGTGGAATTCGCAGCGTTTACCGGCAGCTGGGCCATTACCAACAAGAAATTTGGTGACGGCAATATCAAAGCAACGGTGACCTACGGTACGAACCGCGCCAACGCCTACCTGATTGCGGAGAACGCCCTGAACCTGCGTTCTACCCAAATTCGGGATAAAGTTACGGCGGCTGACGGAAGCGTTTCTTGGGTGCTGAATAAGGAGGCGACGCAGGCTGCACAGGAAAAGCAGCGCCAGATTTGTGAGCAGTTCCAAGACTGGATTTTCAAGGAGCCGGAACGCCGCCAGCGATTGGTCGCCATCTACAATGAAAAATTTAACGCGCTGCGTCCCCGCGAGTACGATGGCAGTCACCTGAAATTTCCGGGCATGAACCCGGAAATAACCCTTCGCCCGCACCAGTTGAACGCCATTGCCCATGTGCTGTACGGCAACAATGTCCTGCTGGCGCACGAAGTGGGTGCGGGTAAGACGTATGAAATGGTGGCCAGTGCCATGGAGAAGAAACGACTGGGGCTTTGCAGTAAAACGCTGATCGTTGTTCCCAACCATTTGACCGAGCAGATGGCATCCGAAGCGCTCCTGCTCTATCCGAACGCGGAAATTCTGGTAGCAAAAAAAACCGATTTCAAAAAGGAAAACCGCAAGAAATTCTGCGCCCGCATTGCGACTGGCAACTATGACATCATCGTTATCGGGCACAGTCAGTTCGAGAAAATCCCGCTTTCGGCAGAACGCCAGCATATGTACCTGCAAAGGCAGATTGATGACGTCATTGACCAAATCGCACTTTTGAAAAGCTCTCGTGCTGAGAATTTCACCATCAAACAGATGGAGAGGACACGGAAGCAGCTCAAGAAAAAGCTGGACAAGCTCAACGACCAGCAGCGCAAGGATGACGTCGTCACCTTTGAGGATCTGGGCGTGGACAGCCTGATGGTGGATGAGGCACATTATTTCAAAAACGCCATGATTGCCACCAAAATGCGCAATGTTGCGGGCATTTCCCAGACAGAAAGCCAGAAAAGCAGTGATATGCTGATGAAGTGTATGTATCTTGATGAGGTGACCGGTGGGCATGGTATCGTGTTTGCGACCGGTACACCCATATCTAACTCCATGACGGAAATGTACGTCATGATGCGCTATCTGCAAAGGGGCTTGTTGGAAAAAGAGGGCTTGCTCAACTTCGATTCGTGGGCATCGACCTTTGGGGAAAGCATTACAGCGATTGAGCTTAACCCAACTGGTACAGGATACCGCACAAAAACCAGATTCGCGCGATTTTATAATCTGCCGGAACTCATGAGCCTTTTTAAGATGTCTGCGGACATTCAGACCGCCGATATGCTGCATTTGCCGGTGCCGGAACTGGTGGGCGGCAAGCCCACCAATGTGGTGTTACAGCCAAGTGAAGTCCAGAAAAGAATGGTCAAAGGCTTGGCAGACCGCGCCGAAAAGGTCCGAAGCGGAAAAGTGCAGCCCACGGAAGATAATATGCTGCGCATCACCAATGACGGCAGAAAACTTGCACTGGACCAGCGGCTCATGAACCCTTTATTGCCGGATGACCCCGGCAGCAAGGCCAACGCCTGTGTGGATAAGGTATATGAAATCTGGGAAAAGACCAAGGAGCAGCGATCCACTCAGATGATTTTCTGCGACCTCAGCACCCCCAAGGAGGACGGCTTTGACGTATACAACGATGTGCGCGATAAGCTGGTTGCCAAGGGCATCCCCAAAGAGGAAGTGCAGTTCATCCATGATGCGGATACCGAAACAAAAAAAGCTGAACTATTTGGAAAAGTCAGAAATGGCACTGTGCGCGTCCTGATGGGCAGCACCCAGAAGATGGGCGCTGGCACCAATGTACAGACACGGCTTATTGCGTTGCACCATCTGGACTGCCCATGGCGACCTGCTGATATTGCCCAGCGCAACGGACGCATGGTCCGCCAAGGCAACCTGAACAAGGAAGTTTCCATATTTATTTACGTTACAGAGTCAACTTTTGATTCGTACAGCTGGCAGCTTGTCGAGAATAAACAGAAGTTTATTTCGCAAATTATGACGTCAAAATCCCCAGCCCGCAGCTGCGAGGATCTGGACGAAGCTGCGCTCACCTATGCCGAAGTCAAGGCTTTGGCAGCGGGTAACCCCATGATCAAGGAGAAGATGGACTTGGATATTCAAGTGGCGCGGCTGCGGACTCTGAAAGCTGCCTACACCAGCCAGCATTACCGGTTGGAAGATGCGGTAGCCGTGGCTTTCCCGCGCCAAATCAAAGAAACCGAGCATCGAATCCGTGCATTTGAGCAGGATATTCAGACAGCAAAAGAACACCAGTCTTATGATGCCGATAAAAAGCTCATCTTTTCTATCGAGTTGGACGGGAAAACCTACGATAAGCGCGAGGATGCAGGTAAGGCGCTGCTGGGGCTTGTCGGTGCAGCAGTGCGGGCAACGAAACCTGTGCCGGTAGGTCACTATGCAGGCTTTGAAATCACAGTCGAATATAAACCGCTGGAAAAGGTATTCCATGCCCACCTTGTTGGCGAGGCAACGCACACGACAGAACTGGGTAGTGATGCTGCCGGCAACATGATTCGCTTCCAAAATGTAGTTTCTGCTCTGCCACAGGACCTGAACCGACTGCATGGCAGTCTGGAACAGCTTACAAAACAGCTTACCAATGCAGAGGAAGAATTGAAGCAGCCGTTCTTGCAGGAGCAGGAACTGAGTGACAAAAGTGCCCGCCTTGCCGAGCTGGATGCCCTGCTGAATGTGGGCAATGATGCACCCATCATTGAGGGCGAAGCGGAAGAATTGGAAGAAGAACCGGAAGATGCACTGATTCAATCGAATGATGAATTGGAACGGTAAATCGACAGCCTTGCAAAATAAAATCATTCCTGTATGATGAGGGTGGAGGTGGAAATTATGCTGATTCAACTTAGAAAAAATGTCGCTTTACTCTGGATTCTCAGAATCCTTGCGGTGCCGGTCGTGCTGGTGCTCTTTGCAGCGGGCTTTCTCCTCAATCTCCTGTACGGAGTTGTGGGAGCCTTTGGCGGGTTGTTGTCTCTCCTTGGCGGTGTTGCTGCTGCGTTGGCGCTGCTGGATGGCTGCTATGGGGAAGCAGCAGCTTCTGCCGCCGTTGCATTTCTGATCAGCCCGATTGCGCTGCCGCAGCTGCTTATGTGGGTGGGCAATCTTCTGATTTGCGCCGCGTCCGCGCTGTACACTTACCTTTATAGATTGTGAGGAATCGAATGAAAAAATCTATGTTGATTTTGACCCTTATGGTTGCTGCCCTATGCGGATGCGCCGCGCAGCAGCCGACAACCCTTGAGACACCCGAAACCAGTGTGCTGGTGGAGGTCACGGCGGAAACCAGCAGTGGAGCAACGCCGACTGCCACTCCTGCGCCAACGCCTGATCCGACGCCGGTACCAACGGCAGAGCCTACCGCAACACCGACCCCCACCGCAGCCCCGACTGCGGAACCTACCCCAGCTCCTACTGAGGCTCCTGCCGCAACCGCTGCACCTGTGCAGCAGGCGGAGGCATCGCAGCAAGTATCCATGAGCTATGGTGCAGTTCCGTTTGACCTTGCAGCAGGGACTGACCAGTGGTGGAGCATTGACAGTTCCGATTCAGCTTACTGGGCGGTAGCGGAAAATATCAACGCCATGCGCGCCGCGGCTGGTTTGCCTGCGCTGACCGTAGATGGTGGCTTAAGTTCTATTGCAAACTCCCGTTGTGATAGTTTTGCATCTGGTGGCTCGTTTGACCATTCCGGTGCCGTCTGCGGTGAGATTATTGCAGCCGGTCCGTTTGCATCCGCAAGCAGCGTTTGTGCTGCATGGCAAAGCAGCCCCGACCACTACGCCAGCATCGTGTCGCCCAACTATTCCAGCATGGGAATCGGATGCTGGTTTTGCAGCACGGAAGCAGGACAGTATACCTATTGGGCAGTAACTTTTCAGTGAGGTCATAAACATGGAACGAAAAAAGACAAGGCTGAACGAGTCCGAAATGAAAGTTATGCAGATTATCTGGAACGCCGGGCACCCCATTACAGGGCAGCAGGTTCTATGCCAGATCACCGAGCAATACAAAGGTTCGTGGCATCCGCGAACGATTTACCCTCTGATGAGGAAACTAAGCGAAAAAGGGATGATCCGTGATGTCGGCAGTGCCCGCGTAGGCAAAGTCTATGCGCGGCAGTTCCTGCCTGCAATCAGTCGCCCGGAGTACATGGCGCTGAGAATCATGGAAACACTGCCGGAAGCAGAACTTCCGCAGTTTCTCAGCTACTTTTCCTACTAAGTGACAATTCGTATAATAGCTTTTCCCGGCAGCAATGCCGGGACTTTTTATTAGCTTTCCAGCGTCTGTACCCACAGGCGCTGTTTTTATATAGATGAATTTTAACAAAGAAAGGACTTGTGTGCAATGAATCACAAATTCCAAATGAGGCGGCGCGTTACAGCCCTCTGCATGGCGACGATGATGTGCTGCGGTATGCTCCCCTATGGGGCACTGGCGGAGGACAGCACAAAACCGATTGTGGCCGCAACGCCGGAACAGGCGGCAACGCAGGAAGCAAAATCCGAAAGCGATTCCAACAGTACGGCAACCCCGGAAACAGCCGATGAATCACTGGACGAGGATGCCCCACAACAGGAACCTGAAACCGAGGGTGACACTGGCGGCAGTGACGAACTGTACGAAATCTGGCATAAGATGTACCCCAGCTTGACGCAGGAGCCGACCGGATATTATCTGGATTCCTATGGCCTACCGGTACTGGTTGGTGAAACCAAAATCAGCATTGAGGGCTGGGGCAATGAAGATTACAGCAGCGTCAGTGATGATTCTTTCCAGCAGGTGGCGCTTGATGCTGCACTTCTGGATGCGGACAGCACGACTGCTGCGTTCCCGCACATGGATGGCGAGGACTACGCCATCGTGCCTATCAGTATGCAGGTTATGTATCCCGCCAACGGCAGTAGCGCTGACATTACGCTGCCCGACAACGTGGAATTGCTGGGATATAGCTTTACCAGCGGCGATTTGACCCCGGCAACCGAAGAAGAACGCCAGAGCCAGCTGCATTATGAATTCTCTGAAATTTCCGCAAGCGTTGCGGGTATCTATGTGAAAGCCAATGAGGATTTCAGCGTCACCATGACTTACACGGATGCAACGCAGACACTGACGAAAACCGTCCATGTTACGCTGGACGATTCCGCACCGGTGCCGGGCATTTTGCAGGATCGCTTTGCACAGGAAACGCAGGTTGCAATGTGTTCGGCGGATGAAGGTATTGCAACTTACGCCGGATTGCAGGTTACCCAGTGCGTGAATACCTCGGTTGGTTGGATGAACTATCTGGGCGGTCAGCCTGCCCTCTGCGGTGATCGCGGCAAGTGGGCATGGGGCCCCGGTGCTACCTATAAGAACAAATATCCACCGGTAGCCAATTATACCCCCGCTGGTCAGGTGTGGGTCGAAGCTGAATACTTCAACAAAGGCTGGGTGCCGGATCAGGCCACTTTGTGGTCGAAAGGCTTCAATAACGGTGCGCCTGCGGTTGCGAGTCTTGCCTTAGATGCAGCAGATAACGCAACGGACAATTACCTCGCACTGCTGTCTTGGCAGGCAGAACAGTATCCTGACAGCATCGCTGCCGAGATCGTCAATGCACCGGAAGCCTATGCGGCACCGACCGGCAAGACCGTGTATGTGGGCACGCTGTATACGCCCAGCAATGCTGCATGGCAGCGCTTTGTGGTTCTGAACTATACCCCGGTTGTGCTTAGCGGCGACAGCGAGATTCCCGGCTTTGAAACCGGTGGCGAATCGGTGGATAAGCCGTGGAGCGCCAGCTATGAGCGCAGCGAGTCCTTGGATTTTTCCTATACGGTCAATACCGACAAAATCCAACTGGACACATTGGAAAAAGTGGATGGCGCAGGCATTGAAATTGCACCGATCCTTGATGGCATCCCTGCCGACATTGACGGCGGCAGCTGGACAATTACACCGGATGGGATGCAGTCCGTCACGACCAGCGGACATACGGCAGATGACAATTACCACCTGAACGGCGGCGATGGTTCTGTAACATGGACGGTGCATTTCAGCGTCAGCAAGTCGGCCTCCCAGAGTGGCAGCATTACCGCCAACAGTGAGCAGGACGCCGATGCACAGGCCTCCGCCGCACAGTCTGCTGCACAGAGCGCCTGCGAAGGTCAGGTCAATGGCGAAATCGAAGCGGCACTTTCTGCTGCCCATAACTACTTTGACAACCTGAAATTCTCCTACAACGAGGTAACGGTGCCCCACGGCTTTGATGCTTTCGGCGGTGATTTTGGCAGCAGCCAGCCCATCACCGTGCCCGCCAACAGCAGCAACGATTACCTCATGAAAAACGACGAGTGGGCTGTCAAAGTTGCCATCGAAAAAATCGACAGCGAGACCAAACAGCGTATCAAGGGTGATGCAGCGTTCAAGATTTATGAATGGGATACCGTGCTCCAGCGCTATATTCCCGCAGGTGGCTATAACCAGTATGCGGTGGAGCGCCAGCCGGACGGCACCTACAAAGTCATCAACCACAGCAGCTATGCCAACGGTTCGGATAACATCTACTATACTCAGCGCAACGAGGGCCGTTTTGTGGTTGTGGAGAGCCGTGCCCCCAGTGGCTACTATGGCGACTGGACGGATGTAACGAACCCCGGTGCGGCAGGTTCCGTTTTGGGCAAGCGGGCCTATGCCTTTGAAATCACCAAGGCGCTGGATGGGCAAACTCTTTGGCTCGGCAATGCAGACTATAATGCCGATATTACCACCACCAACAACGGCGGCACTCTGATCGACACCGGTGAGGCCATCGTCACGATTACGTTTGGCGACCACGCAACCGACAAAACCTACGACACAGACCCTACTGGCATTGCCAACAATGAAAAATCCTACACGATGCACGCTGATGGCGACAAAATGCAGAACGACCGCGTTCTCGGCAGTATCCTGCTGACCAAAGTCGATTTGGATGCAGCGCGGTATCTGGCTGCGGGCAGCAACGGTGATACCACCTTGGAGGGAGCCGTCTACGACCTGTATGCAGCGGATACCATCGCACACCCGGATGGCGTCACCGGCACAGTGGATTATTCCAAAATTTTGGATGCCAACGGTAACCCCATCTGGCACACCACTGTGCTTACCAGCGGCGGCTGGGATACCGATTACCTGCCCATTTTGCAGAAAGACAGACTGGTTGCCTCTGCTGCCATCAAGGACGGGAAACTTGCTTTTTCCAACCTATATATGGGGCGCTACTACCTTGTCGAGCGTGCCACAGGTTTGGTGCTGCCCATTGACGGCAACGGCAAACTGTATACGACCGGCAAATACCCGCAGCTGAATAAAAAGCTGGAGCGCACCGGCAAATACAGTGATTTGGTTCGGAAGAATAACGAATACACCGACTACCTCTATAAGAATCAGTACTCTGCCGTAGCTGAAAGCCGCAAGCTGGACGGCAGCAAGGCATGGGATGGCTATTATCTCTCCTATGCCACCGGGTATCTCTGCGATGAGGTCAACCACTACAAAACACTGACCTATGCAGATGAATCCAGCTACCATATCAACGCGGAGCAGGAAAGCCAAGATGAAGTCCTCAAATCCGGCTTCTCGCTGAATAAGCTGGTTTCTACCACCGGTCAGCCCTCCCCGGCGCTGAAGCTGGAGGGTGCGGGCTTTACCGTCTATCGCATTTCCAAGCTGAGCAAGGAAGCGCAGTTCACCCAAAACCCGGATGGCAGCTACAATGCACAAAGTATTTTGGACGTTTACCGCAAAGACAACTACGATAATTTGACGCTCAAGTACGATTTCACTGCCGAGGGGCAGGCTGTTGCCAATATGTATGAGAGCAACACCACCACGGTAGAAGCCTACAATGCCACCCTGACCGCAGATGGTGACTACGCCAACGGCAAAGGCAATGGCTGGGTTCCAACTGATCAGGATGCAGAGTACCGGTTGGCAGAACTGTATACAAACGAGGAAGGTGTCATCCGCATTGAGGGACTTCCGTATGGGCAGTACCTTGTTGTCGAGACTACGATCCCCAAGGACGTTTTCCAATGTGATCCCTTTATCGTAACGGTCAGCAAGGACAGCGCGCAGGGCCGTTTTACGGTTCCTGCCGGCAGCGTCACCACCGCCACCAACAACTACATGGCCTATAACGTGTTGGATGAAGAACTGGAAGGTTATTTGCAGCTTATCAAGACTGATACCGAAACCAGCCAGGCGGTCAAGATTGCTAGCACTGCTTTTGCACTGTACAAAGTCGATGACAAGGGCAACAAGACCCGCATCTCGATGATTGATCCTGCCAGCGGCAACGCCACCAAGAAAACCGATGTGTTCTACACCGATGCGGATGGCCTGATGAAAACGCCCGAAAAACTCCCGCTTGGCCGCTATCTCATTGAAGAATTGCAGGGACCCGAAGGCTACTACAATGATCCTGCCTACTCTGTAGAATTTGAAATCACTTCCGAGCGTGTCTGGCAGGTCGTGGGCAACGCCACCAATGACATGGACGAGTACATTGTAGAAGAAAAGTATTTCAACCATGAAACTCTCGGACAGTTGACCATCCGAAAGCTGGGCAATGTCCTGACCGATTACAAAGACGGGCAGTTCATCTACACGCAGGATAATTTGGCAGGGGCAACCTACGAAATCCACGCAGACGGCGATATTGCCACGCTCGACCGTCAGGGTACTTATTGGTATAAGGATGGCGACCTTGTTGCCACTGTTACCACAGGTGCGGCAGGTCAGGTCGATGAGGTGAAATTTGCCCCCAATCGTACACAGGCCACCTATGATTTCCTCACCATCTCCCATGACGGCACCAAAGGTGAAGTGACCGTGACCCTGCCTTTGGGCAAGTACACGATCACCGAGGTCAAAGCACCCTATGGCTTTGTGCTGACGCAGCAGAGCTATAGTGTGGAATTCGGCTGGGACAACCAGCGCAATGATATTGTGCTGGAGAAAACCATCGTCAGCCACGAGCAGGATGGCGACAAAGAGTGTTCATACGGCATTGTCAATGTTAAAGATGCTTCGGATGCCCATAAGACCGCACAGATCCTTGTCTTTGAAAATGCCCGTGTGCTGCCGACCCCCGAAAAGCCCGGCGACAAGGTCACCAAAATCGGCGTTGGCATCTATAAGCAGGAACGCGAAACACTGACCTATCTGCCCGGTGCTGTGTATGAACTGTACACGGTGGACGATATTTTCGCAGCAGATGGCACGAAGCTGGTGGATGCCGGTGCAAGGCTGGCAACCAGTGACCCAACCAACGACAGCGGTTTTACTTGGTTTGATGTGGATGTGCCCATTCGCGCCGAAACCTGTCCGGACTCCGGCAATAGCGGTAAATACCGCATTGTCGAAATCACCGCCCCTGCTGGGTATCTTCTTGATAACAGCCCCATCGAGGTCGAGTTCACCTATGCCGGTCAAGAAGTGGCATGGCAGGTAGTGGATGGCACAAACACCAATTTGCGCACTACGGTGAACATCTCCAAACAGGATGTCACCAACGGCAAAGAGCTGCCCGGTGCCAAACTGGAGATCCGCGATGCAGACGGCAAGCTGATTGAGGACTGGACCTCTGCCAAGACACCCCATACCGTTCGCGGTCTGGAGCTGGACAAGGAGTACACCCTTATTGAAAAGCGCGCTCCTGAAACCTATGCGGAAGCCGAAAACATTGTGTTTAAGCTGGTACAGGTTGGAAACGAGCAGGAAAACGAAGTCTATGTAAAGACCGGCGACACTTGGGAAAAGCTGGACGACACCACCGTAGTCATGCAGGACGCACCTGTATTGGATATTGACAAGGTGGATGCAGGCGGCACCTTGCTGCCCGACGCAACGCTGACCATCCGTGATGAAGATAAAAACGTCATCGACACATGGGTAACCGACTCCAATACGCATCATGTTCCGATTTCGGAAGATGGTATCCACCTTTCTGACGGGAAAACCGAGCATATCTACACCCTGACGGAAGATGCCGCGCCTGCCGGTTATGAGGTGGCAAGTTCTGTTCAGTTCAAAGTCGAGCTGGTAGACGAGACGGTCTGTTTGTATCTGCGCACAGATGAAAAGGCAGACTGGGAACGAGCCGATAAGCGTCTTATCACGATGGTCGATAAGACTACCCCGCACCATGAGGATACGCCAGAACCTACCCCTGCACCTACTCCGGCTCCCACACCTGTCCCAACGCCGGTGCAGACCCCCGCACCGACTTCAACCCCCGCGCCGCAGCTGACGATCCCCCAGACCGGAGACACGTTCCCGGTGGCCTTGCTGGTCGTTGTTGTGTTCGGTTCTATTGCTGCAATCGGTGTGCTGACCTACAAACGCCGCAAATCTGAAGCTGATACCGAGGAGGACGACCAGTGATATGATTTATACCTGCATCGCAGACGGAATCCGCAGTCCGCCTGCGTTTTTTCTTAAAAATAAATATAAGGAACCGATGAAAATGCAAAATGAAAACAAAAAACGCGTATGGCTGTATGCGCGAATTCCCGGTAATGATGGCGAAACACTTCGCTGCATCCGTGAGTGTGCAGCGAAAGCACAGCAGGACAACTGCAAAATTGTCGGCACCAGCGCTGACGAAAGATATGGCTGGCTGCTGCGCCCCGGCTACCGTGAAATGATGCGGCAGGTCAAGGCCGGGGAAATTGACTGCATTTATATTTACCGTATGCGCCAGATCAGCGGCAAGGAACAGCATCTATTTCGCTTTTTCCAACAGGTCATGCAGCATGGCATCAAGGTTGTAACACTGGAATACAGTCTGCGCGACAGACTGCATGAGTACAGGTTGGGAATGAAAATTGAAAACTATGCAGCGCGGCACAAACTGCCCTTACCATGGTGAGCTGCGAAAAATGTCGCAAGAAGGGATGAACTATGATTGAAGAAACTGCAGTTCGCGTGGAAATCAGCGCTGCGCGGTTCGCTAGCCAGAGTATTTTTGATATACTCCGGCTGACGGTGCAGGCAATGAGCAGCCAGAATTATGGGCAGCAAAGCCTGAGCGCGCTCAACCGGCAGGAACGTCCGCTGGCATCGGTGGACGTGAATGAAAAAACGCTGCCCTACATCCGCAGGCAGCTGAAGCAATATTCCGTAGATTTCTCTGTCACAAAAGACCGAGACACCGGTCAGATGTATTTGTGGTTTAAGGGGCAGGATGTGGATCGCATCCAGACTGCCTTGGAAAACTGCATTGCAGAGCGCGGCAAAGAACGCCCAATTCCGGAACTGAGAGACCTATGCGACCGCGCCGCGCAGCGGGTCAAAGAGATGAACCAGTCCCGCCCTGTGCCGCCGCCGGAACATGGAGAACGCCTATGAACCAGCCGAAAAGGAACCTGAAAATTTGGATACCCATTGCAGCGGTTTTATGCTTCTGGCTTGGTAACTGGATGGGTCACACATACGAACTCACCGAGGGAACTACTACGCACCGGCTGGCGGCTGCACTGAACCTGAACAGCCTACTGCTGCACCCGTTCAGGCTCTCGGCAGACGCATTCTCGCTTGGCTGCAGCATTGCCACAGCGCTCATGGCAGGGCTTATTTACCTTTGTGTGAAGTACAGCAGGCATCGCCTGATGCCCCAGAAGGAGTACGGCAGCGCCCGGTGGGGCGGCCCGGAAGATATTGCCCCTTTTCTGAATGAAAACCCGCAGAAAAACCTGCCGCTCACGGCATCGGAAAGCCTGAGTCTTTCTCCAAAAATGAAAGTCACAGCAAACGATAACTATAACCGCAATAAGAACGTGATCGTGTTCGGCCCATCTGGTTCCGGTAAGAGTTACAGCGTTGCCGGCCCGCAGCTATTGCAGTTTAACAGTAACTATGTGCTCAGTGATCCGAAGGGAGAGTTGCTTCAGGAATATGGCAATGTCCTACTCTCTCAAGGATACAAAGTGAAAGTGTTCAACCTGAAAGACCGGGATAAATCCGACCACTATAACCTTTTCGCCTACATAAAAAATGAGGATGATATTCTGGTCGTCACCAAGAACCTTGTCAAAAACCTGAAAGAAGATCCCACCGCCAAGAGCACCGCCGACCCGATATGGGAGGAAGGCATGACGGCGCTGCTGGAAGCACTGATCGGCTATGTGTTCTACGAATTGGAGCCGGAAGAGCGGAACATGAACAGCGTTATGACGCTGCTCCTTATGCTGGAATCGCAGGGGGATGGTCCTAACAGCGTAAGCCAGCTGGACCTGCTGTTTGATGACCTGAGTATCAACAAGCCGAACTCCTTTGCTGCAAAGCAGTATAAGCTCTATAAGATGGCTCCCGGCAAGACCGCGCAGAGCATCAATGTGTCGCTGGGGCTGCGTATGAGCGCGTTCAACATTCCGTCCATTGCCAATATCTGCACGGACGATACGATTGACCTGCGGGAACTGGGAAGTGAAAAAAAAGTGGCGCTCTTTGTTGTTACGCCCGACACAACAACCGCCTACAATTTCTTGGCGGCAGTTATGTTCCAGCAGTGCTTTCAAATTCTGGTGGATATTGCAGACCATCGCCCGGATAAGCGTCTGCCACGGCATCTGCGGTTTCTCTTGGATGAATTTCCGAACATCGGCATGATACCGGATTTTCAAATCCTTATCAGTACGATTCGCAGCCGTGACATTGCCTGCACCCTGATTTACCAGTCATTGAACCAGCTGAAAAGCCAGTACAAAGATGACTGGGCGACCATCTATGAAAACTGCGATTCTATGATCGTTCTTGGCGCAGGCGGTAACCCGGAGAATCTGGAGTTCTTCTCCAAGGCGTTGGGCAAGGCAACCATTGAAGTCATGAACACATCGGAGAACAAAGGCAGTCAAGGCTCGTATACGAAGTCCTATCAGGCTCTTGGACGTGAGTTGATGACCCCAGAAGAAATCCGAACCATGCCCCGGAACTGGTGCCTGCTGATGATTTCCGGCGTGGCACCCTTTTATTCACGCAAATACAATCTGAAAGACCACCCCAATTACCATTTGGTAGAAGCGGAAGGCGGTAAGCCTTTCGACTATGACAAGCGCGCAGAGCAGTCTTTTGCGGATTTTATCAGCAATGTAAAGGACGTAAAGACTGTAAAGCTCTGTGCCGAAAATAACAACTGAACGGAGAAATGAACAATGGAAATGGTATCTACGATTACGACTCTCATCTCGAATGTTGTCACCTTTGCCGGTGGCCTCCTGCTGCTGTTTGGTGCGGTAACGCTGGGCACCAACCTGAAAGACCATAACGGCCCCGGTATCAGCAGCGGTGCATGGGCAATGGCAGGCGGTGTGCTGATTATTGCGGTCGCCACCTACTTTGGCACACTGACGGTCGGGTAAAGGAGGGCTGCACTATTTTTGAAGATACGATACGCAGCCAGTTGGAGGGCATTTCTGCCACGGTCAACTCTATGGGGCAAAATTCCGGTTTGCTCAGCAGCCTGACAGACTGGAACAGCACCTTGGCGGGCTATGCCGACAGCATAAGCACCGGCGTGGTCATGCCGGTGGCGCTGACCCTGCTGGCGCTTTTTATGATTCTGGAGTTGTACAATGCCACCCAGCGCATTGCCATGAACGGCAGCAACAACGCTTTTACGATCCAGCAGATTGCGCTGGTCATGCTGAAAATTGTTGTTTGCCGGTGGGCGGTAGTACATACAACGGAAATCCTGAACGCACTCTTTGAAATCGCATCCACCGTGACTACGGGCATATCCGGTTATGTCGGCAGTGGCGAGGTCAATACGACCGTTGACATTGAAAATGCCATCGCCGCGCTGCCGGGCGGCATTGGCAACATGCCGGTGGCGTTGGAGCTGATGGTCGTGGGCTGGATGCTGCGCATTGTGAACATCGTGGTCAACACCATTGTGGCTGCGCGGTTTATAGAGTTGTATGTCTACAATGCGATGGCATCGCTGTCCATAGCCACACTCTGCTATCAGGAGCTGCACGGTATTGCAGTGAACTTCCTCAAATCCTACCTCGCGGTTGCCTTGCAGGGCGCGGTGCTGTATCTGGTTATTGGCTTTTATCCAGCACTGGCCGGTTCGCTGGGCACCGGTGGCAGCATCACGGAGCAAGCGTGGGCAATGCTGGGGCAGTCGGTGATCCTGCTGGTGGCAGTGTTTATGAGCGGAAAGTTCACGAAAGCCATTACCAATGCAATGACCTAATACCATTTGGAGATTGAAAAGCTATGATTGCCACAAAAACAAACCTCGAAATTACAGAGTACAGAGAGAAGTTCTTTTTGGGGCTATCTCTCCGCCAGCTGGCCTGCTTTGCTGCGGCTGCGGTGCTGGCGATTGCGACCTGCTTTGTCTGTCTGCACTGGCTGCGGATGGATATGCAGGTCGTTTCTTATATCGTCATGGTGGAGGTGCTGCCTTTTTTGGGGTTGGGCTTTATCCACCGTGATGGTTATCCGTTTGAAAAGCTTGTGAAAATTTACTGGGCATGGCACAGCGAAAATGCAGCGGTGCCGATTCGCCCCTATAAGGAGAGTCGAAATGTTCAAAAGAAAAGAACTCGCAGAAATTCCGAATGTGAAACCTATTGCCGCCGAGACGAAAAAGCAGCGCGCAAAGGAAGAAAAGCAGCGGTCAAAGCAGCTGCGCAGATCCGCAAAACAATCCGAAATGAATGCCGCGCAGAGCGCCCGCAGCATTAAGAAGCGCCGTGCGCCTGAGAAGGCTGCGGACTGTCTGCAATATGAGCGTATGTACGAAAGCGGCATCTGTGAGGTGGAACCGGGGCTTTTCTCCATGACAATGGCATTCACGGATGTCAATTTTCAGCTGGCGCGGCAGGAAGAGCAGAAAAGTCTTTTTACCCAATACAGTGAATTCCTGAACTATTTTGACCCAGACACGCATCTGCAAATCAGTCTTGTGACCCGGCGCGTGGATGAAGCGGAGTTCCGCCGCGACACTTTCCTGCCGCTGCGTGGTGACAGCCGTGACCGGTACAGCGAGGAGATGAACCGTGTCATATCTGAAAAAGCGTTGCAAGGGCAAAATGGACTGATCCGGGAAAAGTACATTACCATTAGTTTGCATGAGGATGATTACCGAAAAGCGCAGGTTCGACTTCTCAAACGCGCCGAGGACATCCAAAACCTGTTCAAGCGCATGGGCAGCACTGTACACAGGCTCTCCGGTATTGAGCGCCTGAACCTGCTGCATGGTATTACCCGCCCGGAAGAAGTCATGGCATTTTCTTATGATTGGCTGCTGGCAGAGGATTCCCTTACGACCAAGGATTTTATTGCGCCCAGCGGTTACAACTGGAAGCCGGAGCATGATGATTCCCGCGCTGTGTACAATGACCGCTACCAGTTTGGCGAGTATTATGGCAAGGTGCTGTATCTGCGGGATATTGCCCCGCAGATGAAAGACAATCTGCTTTCGCTGCTCAGTGACTTAGACTTTGATAATGCAATTTCCATTCATGTAGATGCCGTCGAGCAGCGCGAAGCCGTTGAGCAGGTTCAAAAGCAGTTGGCTTATATGCAGAAAGAAAAGGGCGATGGCATGGTCAATGCTGTGCGCATGAACCTGCCCGCCTACATGGGCGTGCGATATGAACTGACCAACCAGATCGAGGATGCCGAGGAGCTGCTGGACAACTTACACAATTATAACCAAAAGATTTTCAAGGTCTGCATCCTGATCCACACCTATGGCCGCAACAATGCCGAACTGGACGAGCGTGTGCAACAAATCTGCAATACTGTGCAGCAGCAGACGTGCCGGTTCAGCGCTATCCCATTTGAACAGTGCGCTGCCATGAACAGCGTTTTACCACTTGGAAAGAAATGGCTGGCTCTGGAGCGCACTCTCCTGACAGTGAATACCGCTATCTATGTGCCGTTTACTACGCAGGAACTATTCCAACCCGGTGGGCTGTATGAGGGCACCAACGCCCGCAGTAAAAACCTGATTATGGTCAACCGAAAACTGCTGCCTGCCCCGGCTGGTATGGTGCTGGGCATGACCGGCTTCGGCAAATCCTTTGCTGTTATGCAGATGATGGCAGGTATCATGCTGCGCTGGCCGGAGGACGATCTGGTCATCATCGACCCGGAAAATGAATATGCGCGGCTGGTCGAGGCTTTTTGCGGTGAAGTGATTGAAATCTCGGCATCGAGCAAATCTCATATCAATCCGATGGATATTTCGGAAGATTACGGCGATGAAGGTAATCCTATCCAGCTGAAAAGCCAGTTCCTGCGGGACTTCTGCCAACTGGTTTTGAACAGCAAAGAGCTGAGCGCCCAAGAGTGCAGTCTTGTGGACCGCGCAGCGCTGATTACCTACCAGAAATATTTGCTGCATCCGGAGCGTGAGCAGATGCCCTCGCTGCATGATTTTTACAATAATTTGTCTTTGCAGGGTTCGCAGGCAAAAGCGCTTACGATGGCGTTGAGTATGTATGTGGATGGCACAATGGACCTGTTTGCCCACCAGACAAACGTGGATTTGCAGAACCACTGCATCTGTTTTAATACCGTGAAACTGGGCAAGAGTATGCAGTCCATCGGCATGATGACGGTACTGGACCAGATTTGGAACCGCATCACCCGAAACCGTGTGCTGGGACGCCGCACTTGGATTTTCACCGATGAGTTCCAGCTCCTGCTGGGCAACAGCGCCTGCACGAACTACTACTTCGAGCTTTCCAGCCGTGCCCGTAAGTGGGGTGCCATCCTGACTTCCATTACCCAACATGTTCGCTCTGTGCTGAACAACGAGGATGCCCGGCGTATGTTGTCCGACTGCGGCTACATCAAGCTGTTGAACCAGGCCCCGGACGATGCAAACGACATTGCACGGCTGCTTCATATCTCCGATGAAGAAAAGCGGTATATTGAAAATGCCGAGGTTGGCAGCGGGCTGCTGATTGCAGATAAAGTGGTGGTGCCGTTCAACAACACGTTCCCGCAGGACACTGAGCTTTTCTGTCTGATGGATACCAATCCTAACCGCAAGAAATAAGCCGGGATTGTAGGGGTTATGAAATGTCAGAACTATTCACGCAAACGAATAAGCAGAAGAAACTCTTTCGAACAGAAGAGGATATTGTAGCGAACATTCAGACTCAATTCGGTATGCCGCATACGGGAAAAGACCTTCTGCTTGATGCAAAAATGGGGCCAAATAAAGACCAGTCCAGTCATCTGGACTCGGAACCAGACGCGCTATCTGATATAGGAATGTCCGATGATGTCGGTGCCGGTGACACATCCGGAATCCTGCATAATTCTGCTGGAGGTAATAAGAAAACTATCACCGGCACAAACACACCGCGCTCTAGTCGTACAAGCGCCTATTATGATTTGCTGCGCAGCCAGCACAAGAACGGTCACTATAAAGCTCCTGCATACCGGGTTGTGGATACAATAGAAAGTCCGCTGCAAGCCGGAGCCAGCGCTTTGAATTATCACGATGACTTCGATACGGATGCCGTTCAAAATGCAGGGCTGCACATGGCAGTAGCGCAGACTGTTGTAGAGGGCAATATCATGGCAGCAGCAGCGGACAGCGCTTTTGTAATCGGCAAACAAGCTGGCAATATCCTGAAAGACCTGAAAGATGAAACGATTGATGCCAAGGATGCGTTGAAAGCCGGTGGTCAGGTACTGCGCCTGCAAGGAGGAAAATCCGTTGTAAAAATTGGCGGTGCAACCCTACGCAGTACAGAGCAGTACCTATCTTCATTTCAGGTTTCAACGGATGATTTCACCGGCAGTGTTCCGGGAAAGGTCAAAGAGGCTGCTACCAATGCCGGGAACATTCTGAAAAAGATAACCAACATGGTCTTGCATCCGCTGCGAAATCTGATTGCTATGGGAAAAGTGATCCTGATTGGTGCTGTCATCTTGCTGTTTCTGATTATCGTCAGCCTGCTGGGGCAGATGAGTGGCACAACATCCACCTCTGTGTTTGGCGCGAATCGTATTGAGGACATTCAGACGCTTGTGCAGAAAATCAACGACTACCGCAATGCAGCGGTTACCGAGGGCATCTATCAGGCATTCCAAAATGATGTTGACCCGAATGGCAATCCCTATGGGTATGATTCCCTCACCGGGCAGCGCAGCAATAATTTGCAGCATGGTGTCACTTGGAACTATGCCAATGGCATCTACAATGACACGGCAGAGATCATCTCTCTGGCAGCGGTATATTACCAGCAGGATTGGCCGCGTTCGGAGCTAGTGTCTGCTTTTAGCGACAATGTGCCTTTTACTAAATTCTGCCGAGCATTGGCAGCGTATGGTCTGGATGTGACGGCACAGGAGTCAGCCCCTTATTCCTGTATGAGCTATGGCGGCTGTGTAAATGGCTACCGCAGCGAGGGTGAAGTGATTTCTATCAAGGATTACCGCCTTGAAACCCATACTTGCAGTGAGGGTGACGATGCCTGCGGGCAGTACGATGCCGCCGCAGAGTGGCACTGGAATGAAGGCCATGCAGAGAATAAGAGTTATTCTATATGGAAAGAGGACGGCACACATGATGTGACCGTCTTTTTTCCGCTCATTTTCCCGGATGGTGCAACAGGTTCTGAACTTTCCGATTTACCGGAAGAATACCATGCTGTTGTTGATGGGATAATCAATGCGGCAGACTGCACCGACAATATTGTGCTGGATGATAGCGCTAATTTGTACAAGGGCGAACTGAATGACTGGTTTTATACTCCGGACGAGCTGACGGTTACTTTTACTGTTGTGACCGGTGAGGGAGAGGATGCCGTGTCCGATGATTACGAGGTTACTTTCTCCAATGCAACTGCCATACCTTGGTGCCCCGGAGAGTTGAACGATGGGCAATACGGACATTATGACCTGAACTGCACGATTTATCTGACAGGATATGACCGCTACACAGACCCGGAAACGCAGGCCCCGAACGGTGCTGATGGCGGAACAGGAAATCTCGAAGCGCTGGCTGAAAGCTGCGATGCAGGAACTTTGACCCGGACAATCATCAAGCAGAATCAGTACGGTAATGAGTATGCCGGTAATGCGGTATCCGCCCGATATACAAAAACGATCACGCTGCCCAGCGGCGCAAGCGGATTTCAGGGGTGGTATAAGGATGGCGAAGATACTTATGGAAATGTGGAATGGGCATCGCTTCTGTATCGCATGGACTGGGAAGAACTGTATGGCATTGTGGACGGCATAAAATGCCGCGTCATCGGCAGTGGCATGACCGAGGAAGAACTGCGGCAGTTATTTGCTAGCCTGAATATTGATGCCACCACTGCACGCGGTCAGGTGGTCGCCTTTGCTCTGAGCTGCCAAGGAAAGTTTATCTATGCCCAGCCATCTTCGCTGCGCGGCGGGCCGGGCAATCCAAGCGTAGGCATCAATCTGGATTGTTCGAGCTTTGTCCAATATTGCTACTGGGCGCAGAACCTGCCTTTTTCCGCAGGCAGCACAGCCGCCTATCGGAATGCAGCAGACCTAGTAAGTATTTCCCCGTCTGAAGTGCAGCCGGGAGATTTGCGCGTGGTGTACGCCTCTGGCGGCGAGCAGGGGCACGTTCAGATGGCGCTGGGCGGTGGTGCGTGGATCGAGTGTTGCTATGGCTATGGCGTTGCAGTGAATATGTCCAACGCATGGATGGAGAGCAGACCATGCTATTATTTCCGCTATGCGGGATTCTGAGAGGTGTTTTTATGAGAAAATTTCTCGCATTACTTTTTGCGCTTTTACTTTGTACAGCAACAAAAGTCTATGCAGAAGATGCTGCTACTGTAACGGTGGCGGTCAAGGATTTGCCGCAAAAATTGCAGAAGCGCACTGTGATTGTCACACTTGGCAATGGCCCATCTGATACAGAATCAACAGTTATTGTTCTGGATGGGTTGAACAACTACACGGAAACGGTGACAGTCGCACCGTCAGAATATTACTGCGCTGCTGCTGTGCAGTATGATGCCTTGGGCGATTATCCCTTACAGGAAATTAACAAGACGACATTTTTACAAGCAGAAGGCAGGAACCACTACGACCTGATTTATACCTTGGCAGGCAGCAGCTGGTATGAGAGCGTGACCGGCCAGCAACGGCACTATACGTTGCAACCGCTGGAAACACCACCAGAGAACTATGAGCCAGAACCGGCACAGGTAGGAGCCTATCTGACTGCGCCGATTGGTTTTTCCCAACACGTGATAGTTTACTTGCAGAATTTGTACACTGATGATGTTTATGATTTGGAGCTTTATGAATCGAATGGGTTGGCCGCTGTTGAACCAAATGCACTGAGCGGAAAATATGCTTTTCTTTCTGCTTATGCTGTTGGTGATGCAGAAAACCGTTACCAATTCAGATGTGAGCAGAATGAACTCTCTACTGAAAACGGTGTGGACTTTCATTTGACAGTGACGGACACTGCCAATCCAGACCGCGAGATGAACACGCCAAGCCGAGATCAAAACAGCACGGTGCAGGCGGCAAACAGTTTCAACAACAGAAATACGGATGCACCGCAGCAGTCGACCTCAGTGCCAGAGATTGTTTCCCAACCTGTAAAGCAGCAGGAAAAGCAGCTTGATCTGCTTTTCTTGCTGCTGGACTTTATGCCGGTGGTGCTTGTGGGCGCGGTGCTCTTTGTAGTGCGCCGCAAGCATCGCCGTTGAGACCCGCAGGGGTAACCGGAGCGTGAGCGACGGTTAGCAAGCATTGCATCTGGGCCCCACAGATGCAGATCAGGGACACCCTGAAACCCGTTTTGGGCAAACCCAAGCCCAATAGAGGAAGGTGACTTTATGGCGAATCGCAGACGTCCTATACCGAAGCGCATCTGGTTTACGGAGGAGGAGTGGCACTTAGTTGAAGCAAAGATGGTTGAAGCTAAAATGACAAATTTCTCGGCGTTTGGTTTAGAGATGCTTTTGCATGGAGAGGTACGGCATTATGACTTTTCCAATCTGAAACAATTAAATGCTTCGATGGGTCGCATCGCGGGCAGCATTAACCAAATTGCAAAACGCTGCAATGAAAATAAGTCGGTTCATGCCAATGATGTGGAGCAGCTGCGCCGAGAATTTCTTGAACTGAAAGCCGACTATCTGGAACGTGTGGTTAAGCTGTTGAGAAAAATTTATTGAATAGGAGAATGACGATATGAATCAAAATGGAGAAATCCGTGTGTTGTATGTGCAGCCGGGTAAGTACCCAGAGGAAATCAAGATACCTAATACGCTGGAAACTCTTCAAAAATATGTTTGTGGGAGTATAGAAAGCGTAAGATTGGACAGGGATGCCTATATCATCTGTAATGATGAAGGAAAGCTGCTTCCATTACCACCGAACCGCTTATATGGTCCAACGGATTTCTTCGCAGGTCCGTTTCTGATATGCGGAGACGGTGGCGAAGATCTGATAAGTTTGACGGATAGTCAAATTACAAAATATGAGAAAAAATATC
>OGQV01000340.1_pt1 | contig 48094 bp, 39 predicted proteins | sample 1553311 | NCBI WGS metagenome assembly OGQV01 (sample SAMEA2579976, study PRJEB22360) | human gut metagenome
GGGAGCCGATGGGGCTGCGACAGGCGCAGACTGCGGCGCAGGTGCCACAGCGGTGGGGTCAACCTCTATAAGCACCTGAAAGTCCAGGTTGTATAGATCGTTGAGCGCTTTCTGGATATCTTTCAAATAATGTTTCTCGATCCAGTCCTTGATAAAGGCGTTGTCCGAGGTGAGCATGATGAAACCAGGACTTGCTGCCTGGATTTGGACACGCGAGAAGAACGCATCGATCTGCGATGCGTTAATGGTGGGATACGACTTCAGCTGTCGCATCAGGTCTGTCCACGTCTGTTCGATATCCATAAGGTTCTACGTAGTTCCATTCCGTTGGCGTGGGATGCGCCGTCTTTTGCTTACAAGGATAGGGCAACCTGCGTGCCTCGTGGGGTAAGCGTCCTTTTCTTATTCACCTTTTCCACGAGACCCGCTTCTTCCATTTTCGAAAAAGCGGTATGCACGCTAGCCACGGCGATGTCGGTGGCCTTGCTAACCTCGCTTACGCCGAGGGTATTGTTTGGAAGAAGGGCTTTGAGCACGGCAACCTCATTTTCGGTAAGGTCGGGAATCTGCGCTGCCTCGATTTCCTCGTCTGTCGTTCGCGATGCAACCAGGCTGATGGTAACCACCGAGCCTTGATTCACGTTGTCCTTGATTTCGATATGCCCATGAGAGGTGCTTAAGTAGTCTTTCACGATGGGCAAGCCCGACCCTACGCCTCGTATGTAACGTTTCATTGGCTCGATCGCGGAGGAAAATCCTGGTTCTTGCACAAGGTCTTTGTGCTTGATGCCTGGACCCTGATCGGCAAAGCGAATGGTGTTGCCCTGATCGAAGATAGACACCACCACTTCATTGAAGTTGGCGTGAATGAAGTTCTCCGACACTTCCCTGATTACGGTGTAGGGGATCATCCCACCCGCCTCTTTAGCGTTTTTGTAGGTCAAAGAAGCGATGTGCTCAATGTATTCGTGGGTGGGACCGCCCTGTATCTGTATTACGCGCGGCGCTGTTTTCAACGAATCGTATATGGCAATGCGTGCAGGCGTGGTTATGTGGTGATAATCGAAGCTCTGCGAGGGCGCCGTGTCTTCGACGGTTTCGATAATTCCGCCGTTCATTGTGTGGGCGTAGCCCTCGTCGTACGTTGCTGTTTCCACGAAGGAGGGCACAAATGGCTGCTCGCCCCGATGGGGGTCAGCGGCTTGTTGCTGCATCGTTTGAGGATACGCTTGCGCTGCCATTGGCTGTGCAGTGTAGGGATTCGTTGTGGGGGTGAACTGCTGAAACGCCTGTTGAGGATAGCCGGCTTGCAGCGGTTGGTATCCAGCAGGGTATCCCGGCACGCCCTGGGTTCCAGGCTGTGGATCTAGGCCGTTGGTTGCGTTGGCAGGAAACGGTTGCTCTTGTAGGGGCTGACCGTCGGCTCTCTCTGCTTGCGCGATGAGGGGCTGGTTGCCCGCTGGTGCAGGGTAACCGGGTTGTGGGTAACCACCATAAGGCATTCCGTAGGGCATGCCTGGGTAAGGTTGTGCTTGGACGCCCTGCGCAGGGTAGGGAGGAAATTGTCCTTGCCCGTACCCGTAGGGGGGAATGGACGTTTGGGAGGGGTGGGTGCTAGGCATCGCCGTTTCGAATACAGGCTGCCCCTCGTTACGGGGAGGGTTTCCCCCCGCCCCTTGTTCCTCCGCTTGTTCCATCGGCTGCATATGTGGTGCGTTTTCTTGGTTCATGATGCTTTCCGATTTTTTTTCAAAACATGAGAAAAAGAGCCCGACCGATATCCCTTAAAAGGCATAGATCGAGCTAATTTTTCATTCATTTTAGACGGTTATTCACACTTTTTCAAACTTTCCACCGTCTCTTCCTCGTGTTTTCGAAGTTTTCAACATTCTTTCAATAAAATGTGGAAAACATTGAAAACCACTGAAGAAAAATGTGAAAAACCTGAAAGGCATTCTGGAAAACTATTTTGGAAAAGTGACTTTCGCGCTTTCACTTTTAGCTATGGAAGTCAAGATGTTTAAACCGTTGCGCTGTTGTGTATACAGCGGGGAAACGATACTGTTGATAACAACGAAAGACCAGTTCAAAGCATATTTCTTAGGTGCTTTAATACGATTATCCATCTCTGTTTTCAAATCGATATTTCGTTTCTGCAGAGGGCAGCCGAGGTCTCTGGGATAATGGTAGGAAAGTATCCTGAAACACCTGGAAAGTTATCAACATTATCCACAATGCTATATAAACAAATTGTGTATAAGTTGCTTTCCTTGGGGAGAAGTGAGGTGGACAAACTATGAAGATCGCTATCCCGTTAGACGAAAACGGCATGCTGCCCGATCGTTTTGGAAAATATTCGTCTCCGGAGCTGCGCCGTGACGGCAACAACATCTGCTCATTTCCCATTGAGGTTTCAGGTGTGCCGGAGGGGGCTAAGTCCCTTGCTCTTTCATTCGTTGACTACGACTCCATTCCCGTATGCGGTTTTGCTTGGATTCACTGGGCTGCATGCGAGATAAGCCCTGACACTACTTTGATTCCCGAAAACGCCAGCCACAGTGGCGAATTCGACTTCGTGCAGGGGTCGAACAGCTGCCTGTCCCGTGCCGAAGAGACAGGCGAAGCGGTGATTCGCGGCTATATTGGACCGTGCCCGCCCGACAAGGATCACCGCTATACGCTTACGGTGTATGCCCTTGATTGCGAGATGGGTCTTCAGCCTGGCTTCTATTTCAACGAGTTTCACTGGGCTCTACAGGGGCATATCCTTGATAGCGTCGAGCTGAATATCCTTAGCAGGGCGTAGCATCATCGTCATTTGCGTGTGCATTCTGTGGTGACCCGCAAAATAGGGTGCTTGTCTTCCTTCTTTATTGTTGACGCGCAGCTTCTTCATCGTATAATTTCGAAGTTACTGTAAATCTGAAAGGAAAAGTAATGAAGCGCACCTATCAACCGAACACCCGCAAGCGCGCAAAGACCCACGGCTTCCGTGCACGTATGGCTACCAAGAGCGGCCGCGCCGTTCTCTCTGCTCGCCGTGCAAAGGGCCGCAAGCGTCTCTGTGCCTAACTTTCCTTGTGAGAAACCGTGTTAGGAACCATCAAATCCAGCACTGAGATCTCCTACCTGTTCTCGCACGGAAAAAGACATGCAACTCCCTGCGTAACTATGATCGTGTACCGGGGAGATACCCAACACGGCCCTAGTGGCCGTGTTGCTTTTATAGCAGGCAAGAAAAACGGCAACGCGGTGTGGCGCAACTCAGCGAAGCGCCGCTTGCGTGCTGTTTGCCACGATATCGGTGGCCCTTGGCCGGAGTTGAATGTCATTTTCATGGCTAACAGGAAAACAACGCGCGTTGAATACCAGAAGCTGGTTTCAGCATGCAAGAAGATCATGGAATCGTATTAAGGCAAGTTTTTGGTCTTGAAGCTTTGGTCGAAAATATCAGCTATCCCCAAGGGGCTTCTGTTGTTGATGATCAAGTTCTACCGCCTTGCTATATCGCCTCTGCTCCCCGCAACCTGTCGGTTCATTCCCACTTGTTCGGAATATGGGCTTGTCGCGGTTCAGCGATTCGGTTTCCTTAAAGGTCTGTATCTCACATGCAAGCGCATTCTGCGCTGCAGACCAGGTGGAGGCCGCGGGTATGACCCCGTGCCGGATACCTTTCATCTTTAGTAATCAACCCCCCGAACCGAGAGGACAAAGGTACACATGTGGGACGCGTTTAAAGACGCCATATTCTGGTGCATCGATGCCATGTACGGCTTCGTTGCCGACTGGGGTTTGGCGATCATCATCGTAACGCTTATTCTCCGTCTTATCCTGTTCCCCCTTATGCAGAAGCAGATCCGCTCTTCGTATCGAATGCAGCAGTTCACTCCTCGCATTCAGGAGATCCAGGAAAAGTACGCTGACGATCAGCAGCGTCAGGCTGAGGAAATGCAGAAGGTCTACGCAGAGATCGGCTTCAACCCTATTACTGGTTGCTTGCCTCTGTTCCTTCAGATGCCTATTTTCGTTGCCCTGTTCCAGGTACTGCAGGAAATGGGCTCCCGTACCGAAGGCATGACCTACTCCTTCTACAACGTTCTGCCCTCGTTGCTTTCTTCGCCTTCCGCGATGTTTGGTCAGGGCTTCCTGGAGTTCTTGCCCTACGGCATCCTGCTTCTTCTGTTTGCATTCTGCACCTTCCTGCCTTCCCTGCTTCAGCAGATGGGTACGAACAGCCCGCAGAAGACTCAGACCATGATCATGATGGGCATCATGTCCCTGTTCATGCTGTGGCTTGGCTGGGGTTCTCCTACCGGCGTTTTGCTGTTCTGGGCAACATCTTCCGTATTCGGTGTTCTGCAGCAGGTAATCTCTACTAAGGTTATGAAGCATAAGGACGAAGAAGTCGAAGCCGAAAAGGTTGAAGTTAAGCCTGTGGAAGTAAACGTGGTTCGCAAGGAAAAGAAGCCTCGTCCTCACAAGAAGAGCAAGTAACGCTACTTCACATATTTTTTGCCGTCTCCTCCCCTTCGTGGTTCTACCGCGGAGGGGAGATTTGAATGTAAGGAGTTTTTCAATGGAAGAAGAGAACATGGTTCAGGACGAATCCTCATCTCAGGAATACGAAGGTGAGGGCCAGTATTCTGAAGAGGAAGTGGACAGGATCGCTGATACGGCTATTGAGGCCATTCAGGATATCTTGAAGTACTTCAATGTCGGAGAAGTGAGCATCGAAGAGTATGAAGGTGATGAAGGCGAGCTTATCCTCGACATCACCGGCGACGATTTGGCTGTTTTGATTGGTCGTCATGGTCGTACGCTTGATTCGCTTCAGTTCCTTATTTCGTCTATTACGTCCCGCATCGTTGGTCATCGCTACCCCATCGTGGTTGACGTTGAAGGATACAAGGCTCGCCAGCGTCAGAAGATCGAGGACATTGCTTTGAATGCGGCCGATAAGGCAGTAGACCAGGACCGCAGCATCAAACTCCGTCCCATGACTCCTTATGAGCGTCGCATTGTGCATATTGCCCTGCGCGGGGACGATCGCGTCGAAACCGTTTCCGAGGGCGAAGGTCGCGCCCGTCGTGTCGTGGTAAGCCCACGATAAGGATCCTGGCATGAGTGCTGAACAACCTGCGCCCAACAAAAGGCAGAGGGAGCTGCTCGACAAGCATCTTGAGCTGGTTATCGAGGAAAACGAGGTAACGAATCTTACCCGAATCGTTGATTGGGAGTCTGCTCAGATTCTGCATGTTGAAGATTCGCTTGCAGGTCTTCCGGAGGTTCAGGAGGCGATGGAGGGGCCTTATCTTGATATGGGCTCTGGTGCTGGATTCCCTGGGATTCCCCTGGCAATCATGACAGGGAGGGAAACCCTCCTCGCTGATTCCGTTGGGAAGAAGACGCGTGCTCTTGATTCGTTTGCCGTTGAGCTTGGCATTGACGACATTGTCTCAACCTATCATGGGCGCATCGAGGATCTTGCGTTGCAGCAGCCTAACCATTTCGCGCTGATTACCGCCCGCGCACTTTCCTCTCTGGCTTCATTGCTCGAGCTTGCATCGCCCTTGTTGGCAAAGGGCGGAAGCTTGGTATGTTATAAGACTCACAGCGAATCCGAAGAACTCGAGCATGCTCAGGCTGTTGCCCGTAAATTGGGAATGGAGTTCGTTTCTTCGAGAGGCTTCACTCTTTCCGATGGGGAGACAAGTCGAGCTATCATCGTCTTCAAAAAACGATGCAATCCTTCGATGAAGCTTCCGCGAAGAGTTGGCATGGCTCAAAAGAAACCATTTTAAGAAAAAAGTCCTTGGAATTGTTCCAGGGACTTTTTGCTCTTTTGGGTCCTAAGACCTTCGATGCGAAGCTTGCTAAGCTGAAAAGCCCTTGAGGCTCTTTATGAGGGGCTGTTTTTTGTTTATTTGAGTCTCTAGTCGACCTGGTTGGCATTTGGCTGTTATGTGGCCTTACATGGCTTTGTTTTTCCGAGGCGTCTCTTATTTGTTCATCTGCTCTGGATGAGTGGTGTTTGAGAGATTGCTATTTGGGAATGGAAATGCGGTGCTTCGAGGAAAAACCGTATGCCTTTCTATTCTCTAATGGGTATGGCAAGGGTATTATCGAATAACCGAAACAAAAGGGCGTTTTGCACCGCTTTTGGGTTGTCCCATTATGCCGCCCGTCAAACGGAGTCGTGTTTCGCTGGTTTTGTTGTATAGCGCCGTGCCCATCTTTTCTGATGGGGTGGTGGGTGCTTTGTTGTTTTTAATGTTTGCTGTTTCACGTGAAACAGCAAACATTTGCTTACCTATTGTGGGTACTCAGGTGAAGCAAAAGTTTGTCTGGTAGGCAAAAAGAGAGGAGAGCTCGTGGGGCTGTTCGGTAGTCGAAAAAAAGCAAAAAATGTTCCCGTGACTTCCGTGACCGAGCGCAGTCAGAACCCTGAAGAGATCAAGGAAGAGGTTCTTCAGAGCAGCTATGACGAAATCAACGAACGTGCAGAGGTGGTTGAGCGAACTTCCGAACATGAAGAGGCTGTAGAGGAGGCCGGTCAGGAAACGATACCTGCTTCTGCGGAAGACGTCGCTGAAGCCGAAGATGAAGAGGATGACGGTATTCGCACTTTCGTCTCCTTCCGCGACAAGCCGAAGGTGTCCCATGCAATAGGGCAGACAAAGATCCTCGCTATCATCAACCAGAAAGGCGGCGTCGGTAAGTCGACTACCGCGGTGAATCTTGCAGCTGCTTTAGGCTCCATGGGCAAAGAAGTTCTTTTGGTTGACCTTGACCCACAGGGTAACGCGACAAGCGGTTACGGCATTGATAAACGAGCTCTTTATGGGTGTGTTTACAATGTATTGCTTGGTGAAACGCCTGTTGAAGAAGTGATTCTTTCTTGCGTCGCCGAAGGCGTTGATGTTCTGCCCTCTACAATCAGCCTGGCTGGTGCAGAGGTTGAATTGGTAAACGAGATGGCGCGAGAGAATCGTTTAAAGAATGCTCTCGGTAGCCTGCGCGGCCGTTATGACTATATCCTTATTGATTGCCCGCCCTCTCTTGGCCTGCTCACTATTAATGCCTTGGTTGCCGCGGACAAGCTCCTGGTTCCGATCCAGTGCGAGTTCTACGCATTGGAAGGTGTGACAAAACTCCTTGATTCGATGAAACGTGTCAAAAGTATCCTGAATCCGAGCTTGGATATCTTTGGAATCGTTCTTACTATGTATGATTCCCGCACAAATCTTGCCAATCAGGTGGTTAATGAAGTCCGTTCGTTCTTCGGCGATGCGGTCTTCGAGACCCTGATTCCTCGTACCGTTAAACTGTCTGAAGCTCCTAGTTATGGACAGTCGATTCTCGAATATGCTCCCGATAACAAGGGGGCCCTTGCCTACAACGATCTTGCCAAAGAGGTGATTGCTCGTGGCTAAGCAGAAAAGTGGCTTGGGGCGCGGCCTCAATGCCTTGTTTGACGATAGCCCCGCCTATGCCCAGAAACCTTCTGTTGCTGAGGTTCCCAAAGAGCAGGAAAGGCGTGTGCCTGAACCGCTGAGCGAAGAACCTGCTCAGAAGAAGCAGGAATCCGCTGGTGTTCTTCATCAGGCCCTCCATGAACGTGCCTCTAAACGATCTTCAGGGAAACCGGTTGATCCGTCTTCTGACATCTACATTTCCGAAGATGCACTCGAAAACGCTAAGGTTGTTTCACGCGAAGCGCGCAAGCCCGCCATGCGTGCCGGCTCTGGAACATTTAGCTCTGCTGGTTCGGTTTCAACGAGAACTCCTGCTCCTAAGCCGCGGGTAGCGGCGGAGCGTCAGGTGAGAAAGCCTGTTGAGTCGGTTCCCGAACCTGCGGCGGAAGCACCGAAGAGGGAAGGCAAGCCGTTTGACTCCAAGGGACTCACGGCGACGGTCAAACTTGATCTGATTCATCCCAACCCCGATCAACCTCGTACTAATTTCAAACCGGGTGAGATCGAGGAGCTTGCTGGGTCCATTAAAAAAGAAGGCCTTCTTCAGCCTATTTTGGTTCGCAAGATCGGAAATCAATATCAGATTTTGGCAGGCGAGCGTCGTTATCGGGCCTGCAAGAGCCTAGGGATGGAAGAGGTTCCTGTTCGTTTCTGGGAAGCAGACAACGACAAGGCTCTTGAGCTTGCTCTGATCGAGAACATCCAGCGATCCGACCTTAACCCCATTGAAGAGGCTTATGGGTATAAGCGCCTTATGGAACGTAGGGGGATGACGCAATCTGAGGTTGCCCAAACAGTTTCAAAGGGGCGTTCCACCATTGCCAATGCCCTTCGTTTGCTTGATTTGCCTGAAGAAGCTCAGCAGCTTTTATTTGAGGAGAAGATCACCGCTGGCCATGCTCGTGCCATTCTTTCCGTTGATGATGCGGAAGGCAGGAAGAAGCTTACCGAAAAGCTCAAGAACGAAAAGTTGAGTGTTCGTGAAACCGAAGCATTAGCCCGGTTAATGAACGGTCGTGAAAAGGCTGGTTCGGCGGCTGCGAAGCGCGTTCCTGCTCCTCAGAGCTTCAAGAAGGCAGCCAAGGGGCTTACTCGCTTCCTTTCCGCTCCTGTTCGAGTTAAGACGGTTAAGGGTAAGAACAAGATCGAGATCCAATTCAAGGACGAAGAAGAACTCCAGCGCATCCTTCATCTTATCGAAGAGTCTGCGCAGTCCTCATCCGCTCAGCAGTAAATTCGCTTGCGAAAAACCTTCTGCCTGTTGCAGATGGGAAATGGGGGCAGGTAGCAGATCCCCATTTTCGCTATAGCGCACAAAACCAGGGCTCTGCTTGCGATAAAGCTCGCAAGCAGGGCCCTGGTTGTTGGGTCGGAAAACGGCACTTGTCCCTGTTTTTTCCGGCTCGCTACATTTTGTTTTTCAGCTGACCGCAGGCTCCATCGATGTCGCTTCCGCGCGAATTGCGGATGGTTGCTTCCTTGCCCGCGCTTTTCAGCTCTCTAACCCAACGCTGCTGCGTTGCAATGGAGCTTGGCTTGTAAGGGCTTCCTTCAACTTCGTTGACCGAGAGAAGATTGACATGGCACAGGAGTCCATCACAGAAATCGATAAGGGCTGTGAGGTTTTCCTCTGTGTCGGTGACCCCTTTGATGAGGAGATATTCGAAGCTAACGCGACGACCGGTCTTTTCAACGTATGACTGAAGCGCTTTCTTCAGGTGAGGCAAGGGGATATTGCTGCAGCGCGGCATGATTTCGCTGCGAACATCCTGCAGCGCCGAATGAAGGGATACCGCTAACGTGAACTGCTCGGGTTCGTTTGCGAGCAGTTCGATCCCCTGAATGATGCCGCATGTTGATACCGTGATGTGGCGGGCGCCGATTTCAAGGCCGTCCTTTGCATTGGCGAAGCGGAGTGCTTCTAGGGTTGCCTGATAATTTTGAAATGGCTCGCCTTGCCCCATCGAAACCAGATTTGTGACACGGCAGCCGAAATCGTTTTGAACAGCAACGATCTGACAAATCATTTCGGCTGAAGAAAGGTTGCGGGTAAGCCCCTCGCGACCTGTAGCGCAAAAAGCGCATCCCATGGCGCACCCCGCCTGGGTAGAGAAACATACGGTAAGGTGCTTAGGCTCGTCTTTGCGCTCCTTTTTATCGAAGGAGGGAATGCCAACAGCTTCTACCTTGGCACCGTCGGCGTATTCGAAGACATATTTTCGGGTACCATCGCTGGATACCTGTTTGTTAACCACTTGCGGCTCAATTAAGGGGTATTCGTTTGCCAAAACCTCTCGAAGCCCTTTAGGCAGGTTGGTCATTTCGTCATAGGAATGAGCACCTCTCTGATAAAGCCAGGAGGTGAGCTGCTTGGCGCGAAAGCGCGGCTGGCCGAGACTTTCCAGGATGGCGGGAATCTCAGACAGGTTGAATGATTGGATTGCATTATTCATAGCTAGTATTATACGCAACCAAGTGGTTACCGCGTGGTGGTAGCAGAGTGGTAACGTGCGTTTGCTATACTCACTATCGGCTAACGTATCAAGCCTTTTGGTGGCTGTGCCTTGGGCTTTACTTGTATGAAAGCGAGAACCATGTCTTGTTCTTTCGATCCTAAACAAATTCGCGTTGCTCTGCTTGCAGGCGGCAAGAGTGGCGAACGTTCCATTTCCCTTGCTTCCGGTGAAGGGGCGAAGGAGGCTTTGCTTGAGGCGGGCTTTCCGGTAACTGCTTTTGACCCTGCCAACAAAAAGGATCTGTCTGCCCTGGTCCAAGGTGATTTTGATGTTGCCTTCCTGGCTCTCCATGGTAAGTACGGCGAAGATGGCACCATCCAAGGGTTTTTGGAAACCATCGGGCTTCCCTATATCGGTCCTGGTGTTTGGTCGAGTGCCACTGCCATCGATAAGCCTAAGACGAAGTTCTGTTATGAGCGTGCGGGCATCCCCACCCCTCGTTCTATGATGCTCGACTCTCATCATATCGACATCGATGCCATTATTTCGGAAGTGGGCTCGCATTGTGTTGTGAAGGCCGCTACAGAGGGCAGTGCTTTGGGTGTGTACCTATGCGAAGGTGCCGAGGAGATTGCTGATGCAATTGACGAGGTATTCCAGGTGGACACGCGCGCGTTTGTTGAGAGCTTCATTTCGGGTGAAGAATTCACTGTTGCTGTGTTAGGCAACGAAGATCCGTTCGCTCTCCCCGTCATTAAGATCATCCCTTCCCATGAGTTCTATGACTTCGAGTCAAAGTACGCTCAGGGGGGCTCGCAGCATATCTGCCCTGCGCCCTTGTCGGAGGAAGATACTAAGCGAGCTATGGAGCTTGCTGTTGCTGCCCATAAAACGCTTGAGTGTCGTGGTGTTTCTCGCAGCGACCTTATTAAAGACAACGAAGGAAATTTCTGGGTTCTGGAAACAAATACCATTCCTGGCATGACGGCAACGTCTCTTCTTCCCGATGCAGCTCGTGCGGCTGGTATGGGTTTCGCTGAGCTCTGCACTAAGCTCATTTCCTACGCTCTGGAAAAGTAATCTTCAATCTGTCTGTATGCAATGTAAAAACTCCTTGTCCATTTTCGAGGGCAAGGAGTTTTTTGTTGCGATGTTTCACGTGAAACATCGCGGGCTGTCTATGGCGATGTTAGGTAGAGGTTATGTTAGAACGCTCCACAAGAATGAAGGCCGAAAACGATAAGGGCAACAACAGCGAGGAGGAATATCCAGCTAATCACCGTGCAGCCTATGTTTCCCTTGCGTGCTTGCTTTACCAAACGCTCCGTTCCTGTGCGTTGCGTTTTCACCCAAGCGGTGCCCTTGTTCTTGTTGGGGAAGGGCACGCGTCCTGAAGGAACCCATTCGCCCTGCGTTTCGACAACCTTTTTAAGGGAGTCGCGGCCGAGGGAAACGTCGGGGCGAATCCCTTCACCAAGCTGTTTTCCGACGTTTTCAATGAACGTAGAGAAGGCGACTTCGTATTCGGGATCATAGGAAATGATAAGAACCTGACCCCAGTAAAGGCCGGGTTCTGGCTTCTCGGTGAAGGCAACAAGAGCAAGTAAGGCGACGGTGTTCCAGCCTTTGGCGTTGCAAAGGTCGACTTTTTCGGCGGTTTTCTCGTCGATGGTACCCATGCGTTTGCCGAAAGGGTTCACGATCCATGCCGTGCGCTTGCCCTCGACGTATTCCTGTTCGATAGAGAACGCGTCTCCAATTATGTTGTCTGCGCCAAGAAATGCCGCAGCATCTTCCTTGCTTTCGGTTTCAAAACGGGCGTATGTGGAAAAATAGCCAATATCTGACATGTTTTCTCCTAGAAGTGATTCAGGCGTTAGAGATAAAGAATTCCATAAATGATAGTCTTACTAGTATGGAAACACAAAATGCAGAAGCCGCTTCAAGGCTTAACACTTACATTCTCGAAAACACTCCTCAACGCATTCGCGATCGCTACCATTCGCTCAGTAACTACGCGAAGGAGCACTCGTTTGGTGAGCTGGATGAAGATGTCGTTGTTATCGATACCGAGACGACGGGATTCTCATTCAATCATGACGAGTTGATTCAGATCGCCGCTGCGCGCATGGTTCATGGGGAAATCACTGGTTGGTACGTAACCTTTGTAAATCCCGGGAAGCCTATCCCCGAAGAAGTTGCACATCTTACCAACATTAGCGATGAAGATGTGACAAATGCCCCCGACCCCAACACTGCCGTTGCTGGTTTGGTGGAGTTCGTCGGTTCTTCCGATGTAGTCGCACACAACGCAAATTTCGATAGGACGTTCTGTACCAAATATCCTACAGGCGAAGTACTGAAGCAGAATTACTGGATCGATTCTCTCGATCTGGCCAAAATTGCATTGCCTCGCCTGACTTCGCACCGTTTGCTTGATCTGGTGCGTGCGTTTGGTGGGCCTGATTCTACCCATCGTGCCGATGATGACGTGGCGGCAACGTGTCTTGTGTACCGTGTGCTTTTGGCCGCGGTCGACAACATGCCCACCCCTTTGCTCCAGCATATCGCCGACATGTGCGATACCGACACCTGGAACACTGAGCGTGTATTCAAGTGCCTTGCCGCTATGAAGGCTAGCGAGGGGCCATACAGCCTGCGTGCTTCTCGTAAGGCTGCGGTCGCTCAAGCTTCTGCCCCTTTGCGTCCTGATGCTAATGTTCCAGAGGTTTTACCCGCAGGCGAGAAGCTCCCCTCTTCGGTCGGCGAATCCCCTGAGCTTTCTTTTGCAACCGATGCGGAAATCTCCGAAGCCTTTTCTCCCGAGGGTCTTTTGGGTACTTTGTACGAAGAGTATGAGCTGCGTGATGAGCAACGAGAAATGGCGCTTGCGGTAAACCGTGCTTTAGCATCGTCTCGTAATCTCGCCGTGGAGGCCGGTACCGGCGTTGGCAAGTCGATGGCTTACCTGGTTCCCCTTGCCTTGGCGGCACAGAAAAACGGCATCACTGTAGGCGTTGCCACAAAGACCAACGCACTGCTGGATCAGCTGGTTCACAAGGAGCTTCCGCTTCTCTCGAAGGCTCTTGGTATCACGTACGCTCCCCTGAAAGGATTCAGCCACTATCCTTGCCTTCGCAAGGTGGACAGCCTTGTTAACCAGGGGCCGTCGGTGATTCACTATCGTAAACAGGAGATTAACCAGGCTCCCGCTTTGGCAGGGTTGCTTTCGTTCGTGGAACAGAGCGACTACGACGATATGGATGCTCTGAAAATCGACTATCGTGCCATTCCGCGTTGGCGCATTGGAACCAAAAGCAACGAATGTTTGCGTCATAAGTGCCCCTTCTTTGGGCGAAGCTGCTTTGTTCATGGCGCCCGTGAGCAAGCTCAGCGCTGCGATGTTGTGGTGACAAACCACAGTCTGCTTTTCTGGGATGTCCGTTTTGAAGGCGGATTATTGCCTCCTATTCGTTATTGGGCGGTAGACGAGGCCCATGGCGCAGAGGAAGAGGCGCGACGAGCGCTTGCTCTTTCGGTATCTTCCGATTCACTGAGGGCGCTTGCTCTGCGTATGAACGGAGAAGGGTCGCACAATGTCCTTTCTCGAGTTGAGCGTAGTGCTCAGGCTCCAGAGGAAGGTCGTGCGCTGTATGAGTCCCTTATTGCCAAGGCGCGCACCTGTGCGGGTGCATTCGCAATGGCAACAGAAGAATTTTGTCTTGGTGCAAAAGATCTTCTGGTGTTCGATTCAAAGACTCGTTCGCGTGGATATGAATATCTCGACCTCTGGCTTAATGACGAGATTCGCCATGGTGACACCTATCGAGGTGTTGTGAACCGTGCGCGTGCGGTATACGACACGCTGGAAAAGTTGATTCGTGCTTGTCGCGATATTGTTGCTTATGCAGAGCAGATCGAAGACACCACAAGCGCCCAAAGGGAACTCGCCTTGGCTGCTCTTGAATTGAGGGAGGCCTACGACGCCCTTGACGAAATGTTCTTCCATGACAGCGACAATCACGTGTATTCGGTTCGCCTCAATCGCACAAAGGGCACGTTGGACGAGATCTTTACGGTTCAGCCGCTCGATGTTGGTAAATCGCTGAATGAAAGCCTTTACGCCGAAACGCGCAGTGTTGTATACGCTTCGGCAACCCTGGCGGTTGACGGCCAATTCGACGCATTCGAACGCGCTGTTGGCTTCAATGAAGGGGAAGACTCTCGCGCTGATGTGCTGAAGGTTGATTCGAGCTTTGATTTTGATGCCAATATGCGGGTATACGTTCCAACCGATATGCCCGAGCCCCAAGATCCTGCCTATCTTCCCACGTTGGAGTCTTTCCTCGTTGATCTGCACAAGGCGCAAAGAGGCTCGATGCTCACGCTGTTCACCAACAGGCGTGAAATGGAACAGTGCTTTGATAGCGTGCATCCCGCTTTGAAGGAAGACGACTTGCGTCTGGTGTGCCAAAAATGGGGTGTTTCCGTTAAGGGTCTTCGCGATGACTTCTTGAAAGACGAGCATCTGAGCCTTTTTGCCTTGAAAAGCTTCTGGGAAGGTTTCGATGCCCCGGGTGCAACGCTCAAGGGTGTTGTTATTCCCAAGCTGCCCTTCGGGTTGCCCACCGATCCTCTTTCCTGCGAGCGTCAGCAGCGCGACGATCGTGCTTGGGCCCATTACTCGTTGCCTCATGCTGTTATCGAGGTGAAGCAGGCGGTTGGAAGGCTTATTCGCAAGTCCACCGATCGCGGTATCGTGGTTTTAGCTGATAAGCGACTGATAACCAAGTATTACGGCAAGAAATTCCTGAATTCGTTGCCGAGCAACAACATTGTCATGATGCCTTGCGCGGATATCGTCGCTGAGGTTGCCGATCACGCAGCGGTCGAGTCGCTTGTGCGCACCTCGGGAAGTCCTCTTTCGTGATGGCTCGTAAGAAAAAGCGCAGTGGCCGAGGTCTTGGGCATAAGGAAACCCAGGTTCTTCACTTGAAAGAGTTTTCTCAGGGAAAGCCCAATGAGCTTTCCCTGAATGTCCTTGAGCAGAAAGCGGCAGCACAGAATGAACCAACCCGTAGTGCCAAGTGGCACCTTCCGAGCTTCGGGAAGGCTGCCTCGGCTGCGGGAGGCAAGGAAAAGGCCTCAAGAGCAGGAAAAGCCACTAAGCGAAATTCAGCAGAAACGAAGCCGCAGCCTTCTGAACGTACATCGTTTTTAGGGGCGGATTCTCAGGCAGAGATAGCTCGCAGGAAGCAGCGTCGTAAGTGGTATCGACGTTTTAGCATTGCATTTGTGGCTGTTGTTTGCATGGGCGCTATCGGCGTGGGAGGATATTGGGCTTACCAGCAGTACGAGCGGTTAAACACCAGTGTCGGCGTACTGCGTGAGGCTTGTGGACTCATTGAGCAGAGCGATGAAACCACGGTTGCTATCGATAAGTATTTTCAGGATACGTTTGGGGACGACACGGTTTCTCGTGCGCAGGAGTTAAGCGCCGCTATCCCTGAAGCCAAAGACCAGCTCGAATCGGCTCGTGTGTATGCCCAGAAGGCAGAGTCGGAGCTCGATGGATCCCAGCGCGACAAGGAAGCTGCGCAACGAGCCTTGAACGCTATTGCCGTTCGCGAGGAGCTTCTCGATGTTGCCGATCAGCGAATGAAAGAAGATATTGCGGCAAAGCAAGGAATCGATGCCATGAACGAGGCATGGAGCTGCATTCAGGAAGGGAATGCGTTGTTGACGCAGGCGGCAACCGTTGTTTCAGACACAACAGCTGACAACGTAGCGAAATCAACCGAGTTCACCACTTCTGCCCAGGCTCAATTCTCGAAGGCGAAGGACTGTATTGCTGAGGCGAAGGGTTTCTATCCCGCGGCAAGCTACGATGCTTCATTGGCGTATGTAACCAAACGGATCGAGGCAACTAACGAAGCACTTGCTTCCAATGCGGCAATCCTTATACAAGATAAGTCAACTGCCGAGACCCATAACGATGCCTATAACAAAGCCGATCAGGAGGCTGTGGAAATGGCCAAGGCATTGCCGAAGCAGTTTAGTCAGCCAGTGGTTGATGCTTATGCCAGCGCAACGGCTGATTTGGTGTCCCGTTACGACGCCCTTCGTTCGGATGCTGCCTCGAATGATGCTTATTTAAGAGAATATCTTGGGCAGGCTTAGTAGCCGGCTAACCGAGATGTTTCACGTGAAACCTCCCATCTCCGATGAGCGGATGGGAGGTTTTTTATGCAGAAAGAAGGGTGGTTATTTGAGTATTGCAGTAGACAAGGTGAACAAACGGTTCACGTAAAGGCGAAACGAGACAAATGACGTATACTTGTACAGTCTATATCCATGTCAATCGCTACTTACTCATATAAGCGTGGAAACAAAGGGGCTCTCCATGGCTGAAATAATCGACGATATCGCCTATCTTACGCAAGAGATAGGTCCGCATCCTGCGGGCACCGAGGAGGAACAGAGGGCTGCGCTCTATCTTGCCGATCAGATGCAGAAAGAGGCGGGTTTCGCAACGGTAGTGGAAGACTTCCAGTGCGTAACTAACGATCAGCTCCCGAACATCATCTGTTTCGGTGTTGCTTTGCTCGGTGCTGTTCTTTCCATCGTCGTTCCTTCTCTGGGCATACTCTGGCTGCTTCTCTCGATTGCTGCAGCGGTTCTTTACGGCTTGGAGATTACGGGAAAACCTGTACTTTCTCGTCTGTTCAGGACAGGTGCAAGTCAGAACGTAGTGGCTAAATATCAGCCCACCCCGGCGAATGGCGCCAATGCCCGCCGTCGCAAGGTGATCTTAGTGGCCAATTACGATAGCGGCAAGGTTCTAACGGAGGAAAAGCCCCCCTTCGCTGCAGCATTGCCCATTCTTCAGAAAGCAAGCGCCATCGCTTTGGTGGTGTCGGCTTTCGTTTTGTTGCTTCGTTCTACGCTGTTCGCAGCCGATACAGGTGCTATGTCTTCCATTCTTACGTTCCTGTTGGTTATCTGCGCGGTGCTGTTTGCCGTTCCCTTGGTTCGCTCTGTACTTCATATTGTTGCTCCGTTCAATCAGTCTGCTAACAACAACGCTTCCGGCGTTTCGGTTCTGCTTGATGTTGCACGTAAAGTTGGAAATGGCCTGGTAAGCCAAGAGGAAGCTCTAGAGCGTAGCGTCGAAGAGGGAAACCGCGTACACGGCGAAGAGGCTGCGCGTGCTGCGGGCGTTGTGCCGGAGGGCGCCTCTCTTGAATATGAAACGGAGATGTCGCCGCAAGAATCACTTGCTGCGGCAAAAGCCGCTATTGCGGCTTTGACAGGAAAGCCTGTTGCCGACAAGGTTCCCGTTACTGATATCTCTTCCCGTCTTGTTAAAGGCGGTGGTCTGATCGCTGAAGATGAGGATGAGGTTTCTAGTGTTCGTTTCGAGGTCGGAAAGCGCCCTGAGCCAGCGCCGAGCCCTCTGGCACGCACCATGGTTTCCTCGACGCTTGATGAAGGCACTAAAAAAGAGACTGATTCTGCGGAAAAGGGCGAGGTCATCATTCCTAAGCAGCAGATCGCAAAGAAGCAAGCTGCCGAGGCTGCAGCCGCAGCTGCCGCTGCAGCTGCCAAAGAAGCCGCTCAGCCCGCTGCACCGGCACCTGTAGCCCACGTTCAAGCCAATGATACCCCCTCTTGGGCGAAGATTGCTCAAGAGAAAGCTCGCGCAAACAAGCCTGATGCGGGAAAGACCCCGAAGGTTAACCGCTCCCGCTATGCGGATACCGTTGCTGCGCGCATGATGGAGCATCATGCCTCGAATCCCTACGGTTCTCCCATTGCCATTCCTGTTTCCGAGCCCGAAGTGGCTCAATCGGAGCTGTCATCGAAAGTTCGCGCTTTACAGAACGAGATCGAGTCGTTTTCTGCACCTCATGTCGATCATGGGGAAGAGGTAGAACGCTTCGCTGAGCCGACCGCGGATAGCCAGTATGTCGCTTTGTCGGCAGAAGATTTGGCCGCCGAGCAAGAGTGGCACCGAAACAATACGGCCGCAGCGCCTGTTGAGCGCAAACCTGCGCCGAAACCCATTGCCTCACCTGCGCCATGGCTCGATCACGAGCCTGAGCCTGAGCCTGTTGTTAATGTTGAGGAGCAGCCTGTTCCCGCTCAGGAGGCTAAGTTAGACCCTGTCTTGAACCACGCTTCTGCCCCTGTGTCTCATGAAACGCTTTACGAGGCTGCTATCGAAGAAGTGGACCAACTTGCCGGAAAAGATCAGGCAGATCTCGATACTGTTGTTGAGCCCGAGCACCAGGCTATCGAAGAGCCCGTTCAGGGCAACGAGCATTTCGACTCTCGTGAGCAGAGCAAGCCTTCCCCTCGTCCTTCGGTGCGCCATTCCCAAAGGCTTCACCGTTCCGTTCCTCGAGGCAATGAAGTTGAGGAAATCGAAGAGGAGCTCGATTCAGCAACTTCGCCTATGCATTCTGTTGAAGAGTATGAGAATGCCCCTGAGACTTATTCGGTTGACGAGGAATCTTCTCGCTCTGCAATGCCCTCCAAGAGGAGCGTTCACTCTCGTCACGGCGGTTCGCTTGGCGATTTCTTCAATAACGCAGTTCACTCTGGCACCGAAAAAGCATCTCAGGTACAACACTCTTTTGCTTCCCGCTTGAAGTCGATCACGTCGCGTAAGCAGTCGTTTGAAGAGGAGTATCCTTCCGACGAATATAGGGACGAGCAGCCCTACAACGAAGATCGCTACGAAGAGTCTGTTGTTTCTGAAAGCGAAGAAACGTATGTTGATGAGTACGTTGACCAGCCTAAACAGACGGTATCCCCAAGCGTAACCACCTCCATTTCCCCGATCGATGTCTCTCAGTTTATGGACAATGAGGAATTCGACGACGAGGATGAACCGATTCGCCGCATAGACGACAATGCGGCTAACATGGGTGTTTTCCACGGCGGCGATGATGAGTCAACCGCACGTATTCCTGCTGGCCGCGTGCAAGAGGAAGCGCAAGCCTATGCCTATGGCTATTCAGATGAAGCGCAGGGCGAAAGGTACGCAGAGGAGCCTCTCGAAAGAACTGCGCCTCAACCTGCCGTTGCTTCTCCAATTGTGGGTATGGAAGAAATGGTTTCCCCTGTTTCTCCCGTTGCCGAACAGGCTGATCGTTCCCGCCAAGTTATTGTATTGCCAGATGTCGCACCTGCTCGTAGTGTTTCGGGTGAAAACTTGCGTCAGCGCGCTCCTATGGCTGAGGTGAATGAGGGCACTTCCGCAGGCAACAAATCGTTGCTCTCAAATATGCTTCCTCGCATCGATGGGGATAGCGGTGCGTTCAATGCAACGCCCGCAGCGCGAAGCCTCGATCTTCCTTCGTTCGATACAGGCTCACAGTCGGCAGTGTCTGCGACAGGTTCCTTCTCGACCGTAGGTGGCACTGGTTCATTTGCTCCCGTGGGGGATGAACTGGTTTCCGATGTGGCTCCCGAAGAGCGCTATATCGACGATGCTGACGATTCTACATACGACGAGGAATACACGGAAACCGGTGCATTCGCTGGTCCTGGATATGTCGATATGCCGAAGTCTCGCGCTGGGCGTCTCTTCAGCCGATTCCGTAAAGGAAAGAAGCGCAAGGAAGAGGAAGTTTCCGTCAATGAGTGGGTTGATGTTGATGGGGATTACAATGCCCGCAGCGTCGGCAAAGCTCGTGGTGATTGGTCGAGCTTCCGTGAGGAAGAGGATGAATTCGTGGACGTAGACTATCGCGAATCAGACAATCGTCGTGGATGGAATGGCGGTGCCTTTTCTCTGAACCGCCTCCGCAAGGGTGAAGATGCTCAGGTAGACGATGCTTACTATGACGAAGCAGCTGTCTACGATTCTGATGGTCTTGTTGACGCTAACCCTGCATTGCGCATCGATGGCGATGGCGATACTGCCGAGCAGATCAACCGCGAGCTTAAGAAACTTCAGGATTTCCGCCACCCTGACATTGATACTGAGGTATGGTTTGTTGGTCTTGGCGCGGAGCAGCATTCCCATTCGGGCATCAACGCATTCTTGGAAGAGCATGCAGACGAGATGAAGGGTGCAATCATCATTAACCTCGAGGCTCTTGGTGCCGGTGCCCTCTCCTGTGTTGAGCAGGAAGGTGCTTATAAGTCCTATAAGATTTCTTCCCGTTTAAAGCGCGTACTTCGCCAGGCAAGCGAACGCTCAGGGGTGGGATATCATACTGATCGCATCGTTTCACGTGAAACAGCTGCGTCGGTTGCAATGGCTCACGGTATTCAGGCGATGACGATTGCCGGTATGGCGGATGGAAACACAGCGCTCTATTCTGCAGATAACGACATTATCGAGAACATCGATCCTCGAGCTCTCGAAGATGCTTCAAATTTCGTAATGGCTATTTTGAAGAGCATCTAGAAGGTCAAAACACGAGTGTTTACGAAGAAGGCCCAAGGGAAACCTTGGGCCTTCTTTTGCGCTCAGAATAAAAGGCTAAAAGAGCGCAAGCATCCTCAAGCAATAGCGTGTTTCACGTGAAACGCAGTGAAGACGATAAGAAAACAATTCGTAGTTTGACGGCAAAAACTAGTAACGAGATGTCTATAACTTCTTGATCAATGCTGCTTCGCGATTTCTTGACTCTGAAGCGCATGCTTCCGCAAACGGTTCATTCAAGGGGTCGAGGCATTCCTTGACAGGCACTGAGATGGGGTGAAACAGGATTTCAACATCTCGGTCTTGGCGAGCAGCTTCATGCTGGAAAGAGACAAGGAGATGCTTGTTGAATTCGTCCATGCGCCCAGAAAGGGCAACACCTGAAAATAAAGGTGCTGAAGAGGGTTTGTTGGAAGACCATGGGACATCGTTAACTGGACATTTACGCCAAAGGGCAGATATCAAAAAAATCTTCGCACGATTGACCATCGGGATACGTTTGTGCATTTGTGCCATAGGAGTGTTATCGGATTCCTTAAAGCTATCGCCGATGCTGCTTCGGTAGACAGAAAGCGGATCGATAGGCTCGCGCAAGCGCAAAACTTGGCAGTTTTCTTCGATTAAAGCTTGCGCGAGTGCTTTGTAAACAACAGGGATAGCATGAACATGTTGGTGGCTGTCCAATTGAAACGAAAGCTGTTGGTTGGGGAACGCCGATAAATACCGCTGAATTTGATTGCGGCATTCAATAACCAATTGGTCGAATACAGCGTGTTTATTGATGATGCCCAATTTAAGCAATCCGATAAAATTGTTCTTGAACATACCATGTTCGTTTACAAGAAGAGGAATGCGTTCCGGATTTGAAAGAGATGGGCCTTCTACGAGATTCAGGTGAAGGCAAACTCGCAGAGCTCCGCGGTCAACGTAAGGCTGAGCAAGGCTGGCAGCTTCATCGAAAGCGGGGGAATTGGTGAAAATACTGACGCTGTTGAGCGCACCAATTCCGTTGCATGAAGAACTGAGTGACAGGATTTCTTTTGCCTGAACTGGTGTTATTCCGAAATCATCTGCATGAATAAAAGTAGTGCATTGCTTATTCTTCATTCGAGAACCTTTCTGTAGCAACCTTATTATGGCAGACGACATGAAGTGTGTTTTTGGAAGCGAATGATAGAAATGTGGCTGTAATTCAACGATAAGAAAAACAATAACCAAAAAGGGGCAAATCGTTGTTTGTTTGGGAGTACCTTTTCGTTTGTCGAATAGGGATTACCACGAGCGGGTTTCACGATGCAGCGCATGATGCTTGTTTCTGAGCTGAATTCGACAATTGATTATCTTCAGGACAGTCAAAAGAAGCGACGGTGAAATAGTGGCGCAATCTCGTACAGCGGAGCTCTTGGGATCAAGGTGGTTTCATGTTGTATTGCTCGTTGTTGGTCTTGCTTTCCTGCTGACGGGAGCTTTTCACGGAAACGTCTGGTTCGATGAGAGCTATTCGGTGTCCATAGCGAACAATTCTTTTGCTGAAATTTGGGACATTGGGTCAGGGGATGTTCATCCTGTTCTGTTTTATTGGGCTCTCCATGTGCTCGAATCGCTATTTGGACAGAATCTTCTTATATACCGTCTGTTTACGGTAGCGGGGATTCTTTCCTTAGCGATGCTCGGTTTCACCGTGATACGGCACGATTTCGGCTGGAAAACCGGCTTGATCTTTAGCTTCTTGGCTCTGTTTACTCCTTATCTTGCTTATATATCGGTTGAGATCCGCATGTATTCATGGGCGATATTCTCTGTGACGTTGTGCGCCCTATATGCTTGGCGGATTGCATGCACGCTACACAGCAAAAACCCAAAAGAAAGAAAGGAATTCACCAAGGGAAATAAAAACTGGTGGGTGTCTTCGGTCTATGACGGCGGCAGCTGCCGTGAATGGTGCGGTGTGCCGTGCAGATGGTGGCTTATCTTATTCGCATCGAGTCTAACGAGTGCATATCTGCATTACTACGGTGTGCTTGCAGCGCTGTTCATTAACCTCTACTTGTTGATTTTCATCATTTCACGTGCGAAAAGGGCCTTGCCGGTTTTTGTCGTGGGTGCCGTTGTTCAAGTAGCGCTTTATGCTCCTTGGCTTGTAGTTTTTATAAACCAGGCTGGGGTAGTGTCCGGATCGTACTGGGCAAATGTTTCATTTCCTCGCACCATAGTTGAATGGTTGTTCTACCCAGTTTACACCAGCAATGTGATATTTGCCGATACCTATGGGTTTGAGTATGTTGTGGCACTTACCCTATGCGCAGTGGTGGCTATCGCGTCGGCGCTGTATGGCTTGGTGCATTGGTTGCGTCGTTGCAAGCAGCGAAAGGCAAGCTTAAGGGGCGGTTCCCGCCTGGCGAAATGGGCGTTAACTCCCTCTGTGCTTCCTGCCCTATGGGGTGTCGTGCTATATGTGAGCGTATTTGCCAGCGCGCTCGTAGCATCCATTGCCATGGATTCCCTGATTGTCTACTATCGCTATCTTTGTGTAACTATAGGCCCCTTGTTATTTGCTGTCGCGCTCTGGCTTTCTCGTATGGATAGCAAGGTGTGCGTATGCGGATTGCTTGCCGCTTTTCTTGGAGTCTCAATCATCAATCAGGTGCTGTTTGTCCATGATGCATATAGCAGCAAGAACGAGGAGCCGCTCGATTACTTGGAGGAAGTGGCAAAAGCCAGCAACCGCCCCTTGGTGCTTTCTTCAGATATTGGAGTTGAAGGGGTTACAGCGGTGGAGTGCGAGAACATCAAGCAAACGTTTTTGGCGTGGCAGCAGGGAAATTGGGCTCATGCTTATCAGTCGTATTTTCCGACACTCACAAGCGTGAAATCTTGGGATGCAGCTCTTGATGGCTACGAGGGCACCTTTATTGTGCTTGGCCAAACCCAGAAAGAGGGGATTCCTGTTGACGTACGTGACCTAGAGGCAAGGGATGACGTTGAAATGACGGATATGAAAACCTTCTATCGCCCATATGAACGTACCTGGTTTACAGTAGCCACCATGGTGAAAAGCAGCAGCTGAGCGTCTTGTGCATAAATATGCCGATGCCCGCATCTGCAACTGTGCAGGTGCGGGCATCGCTTGTTTGCGTCTGAAAAATTACAAAGAAAGATCGATCTGATTCAAGGTATTCTTCAGCGTTACCGCCGACGAATGAAGCAGTTCGGCTTCGTCGATGCTCAGCTGCAGTGGAATAGAGAACTCAACGCCCTTGCTGCCGACGATGGCGGGCATGCTCATCACTACGCCAGGAACGCCTTGTACGTCAGTGCGGTAGTTCGAAACTGTCATGATCGATTTCTGGTCGCGCACGATGGCTTCGCAGATACGCGTTACCGAAGGGGCGATGCCGAAATACGTGGCACGCTTCTTTTCGATGATTTCGTAGGCACTGTTGCGCACGCTCTCTTCCACCGATGCACGAATTTCAGTGGCGTTTTCGATGCCGCGCAAGCGGAAGAAATCGTTGATGGCGATTCCGGAAACATTTGCGGCGCTCCATACTGCCAACTCGCTGTCGCCATGCTCGCCAATAATACGAGCGTGGACATGGCGCGGATCGACATCAAGCATATGCCCCAGGGTGTATTTAAGGCGCGCGCTATCGAGTACGGTGCCTGAGCCCATCACGCGCTCGCGAGGAAGGCCTGAAAGCTCCATTACTACCTGAGTGAGGATATCTACCGGGTTCGAGACAACCAGGAAAATGCCATCAAAACCCTGCTCCATAATGCGCGGAACGATGGTCTTGAAAATCGCAACGTTCTTCTGCACCAAATCGAGGCGCGTTTCGCCTGGTTTCTGGTTGGCTCCTGCTGTGATGATGATGATAGAGGCATCGGAAAGATCTTCGTAGGTGCCAGCGTAGATGTTCATGGGGCTGTAGTAGGGAATACCGTGGCTGATGTCGAGCGCTTCGCCTTCGGCGCGATTGGTGTCTACGTCGATAAGAACCATGTCGGTGAAAAGCTTGCTTTGCATAAGGCTGTATGCAGTGGTGGATCCCACAAAACCGCAGCCAATAACTGCAACCTTCCTTCCGTTAAGTGAATTGCTCATAAAAGCACCTCTCTGTTTTGACTAGCAAGGTATGGCAACGAACTATAGGCATGTCCCATTTCCTTTGCGTTGCATTGCCGTTTCCTTCGTTTGGACGTTGATTCAAAAGGCTGTTACGTGAATCAACGAAACCTAAGGGAAAACAAGCGCTTCCTAGGATAACCGTTGTTACGAGCTCCCCTCCCCCTGAAACCCTATTTCGTAACGGAAAGGAAGAGCCATGTACGATCCCGGAACAACGACATTCTTTTGGCATTGATTTTGGGCATGCGCATGGGCTTCGAGATTCATGTGGTGCGCCCGCATAACGTTCCTGCGGTGATGTTGGGCTGCGGCCTTTTATTCGTGGGCTGGTTTGGTTTCAACGGCGGTTCCGCATTGGCGGCTGATGGGTATGCCGCTCTCGCTATCTGCGGCTTCTTCATTGCCGTATTGAAGCGCAAGCTTGGTTGGGACGACGCTCTAGACGCATTTGGGTGCCATGGCGTAGGCGGTATTGTTGGCTGCATTTTGACGGGTATTTTCGCTATTCCTGAACTTTCTTTCAATGGGCTCGGCGGCTTGTTGTACACCGGCGACCCGACCTTGCTTATCAATCAATGTCTTTCTGTGTTGGTGACGGTGGTGTATGTGGGCGCCGCCACGGCAATTATCGGGCTTGTGGCCAAAGCGCTCTTCAGCGGCAGTTTGCGTGTTGGCAAAGATGAGGAAACGCGTGGCCTGGACGCTACCGTACACGGCGAGTCTGGTTACCCCTCGTTCACTGGTCTTGATCAGTAAAGGAGCGTTCGTCATGAAGAAAATCGATGCAATAGTGCGTACCTCGCAGCGTGGGTCTGAGGCATTGAACAGGGATGTGCCGCTGCTCGGAATATGCTACGGGGCCCAGTTCATCAATGCCGCGTTGGGGGGATCGCTGTATCAGGACATCCCCTCTCAGATGCCGGCAGCAGTTTCACACTGCATGAAAAGTCCGTATGATCGGTATTGGCATAAGGTTTCGCTGATGCCCGATATTCCTTTGAGCGTAATGCTCAAAGCAACCGCGCTTCAAGTAAATAGCTATCACCACCAGGGGATTCGTGATCTTTCATTTCAGCTTTGCCCCATGGCATATTCTCCTGACGGGTTGCTAGAGGTGTTCTATCATTCGTCAAAAAAGTTCACGTGGGGAGTGCAGTGGCATCCCGAGTTCCTATGGCAGAAAGACCATGCGCAGCGAATGATATTCCAGGCGTTTGTAGATGCCTGCGGCGCTTCCCGTGCCAGCGGGGCGGCGACCCCTGGTGTAAGAGCGAAAAGGAAAGGTTCTCCATTCTTTTTGGGTCTTTAGTGATATCCTGCGTGCGTGCAGCTTGGCTCTATCCTTGGCGGCGATGAAGTCGAGGCTTTTGTTTTCGTGATGACCGGATCGCCGCAACGGGGCAAATCCCGCGAAAAGGGCGCAAACCCCTCAACGAGAGCAACAAAACCCCAGCGAGGGCAATGGGGTAAATCCTGTGAAAGAGGGATACGGGCAAGGCCGGATGTGCTTTTGCTTATGTCCCAGTAGAGCTGCCAAAAACCTAGACACGCCCATCAAAAAAGCCGGCTCCCGAATGAACCGCCGCCTGTGGGGCGCAGTTCAGAACTGAAGACCGGCCTTAAATTCTTCTGGAGCGGGCGACGGGACTCGAACCCGCGGATACCAGCTTGGGAAGCTGGGGCCTTACCACTTGGCGACGCCCGCATCGTTGATTCATTATACTGCCATGGTTTTCTTTTGAGACGTTAAAATGACGAATTCCCATGAGTCCTGCTGGAAGATATCAGGATGAAGCCCCCATGAAAACAATTCGATTGCAAGAACTTGAGTTGCTGTTTAGGACTTGGGTTATCTGTTCCTGTTGGCCAGTGCGGCTAGGATTTCCATTCTGCCAAGCGATCCGACCAGCTTGCCGTTATTTGTGATGGGAACGTGTTTGATTTCACGTTCTGCAGGCATAGAGCACGCTTTCCCACGAAGATGATGCAGACGGCAACTAGGGATGAGAGGTGAAGTCCGGCGAACGTGCGTGCCAACATGTCGTTACTGGCATAGCTGCTTTACCCAACGGCGGAAAGGGATATCGAAAGCGCCGTTCCGATAAAACCGCCGATTTGGTTCATAGTTCCCGTCCTGGCGCTCGCTAAAAGAACAATGACGATAAGCTTGTTTTGTCTTGTCGGAGCCTGTCGAAGACCCAGATGGAAATCTTGTTTGCCTTTGAAGCCCTTGGGGAGATGCCTGTAACTGAGATTGCGGATGATTTGGCTGTGTCGCGAGAGCAGATTTCTCGGTCGGTTTCTTTTTTTTGGTCAAAGACGGTTTCATCGATAAGCAGCGCAATCCGGAAAGGCGCAATGCAACCATCCATTTGCTGACGCAAAGGGATCAGATTTGCTTCACGACCAGGAGAGCAAGGTGGTTGAGGACCTACGCGGAAGGTTGTCCATCTTGGACGGGCCCGAAAAAGAAGCTTTCATCGGGGCATCGCGAAAGGCGACATTAGTCATAAAGAAAGTGTTTGGACTGAAGAAAAAGGAAATCCAGGAAAGCAGATAGCGAATCGCATTGCCTGCTCGTTAGGATGCGCTCGGATTTATCGGCTTTGTGCACGTGATTTTTCCGATATCAGCTACCGTTTCTGCTCCTCGATGGTTTTAAGGCCCGTCTTCCTCTTCCTGTGCCTCGTTCTATCGGGCTGTTTTTCTGAACTGCTCTGATGTCCCACTCCTGAAAATAAGTTTCCCTAAAGTAACTTTTTTGTTGACCAATGGTAACTTTAGCGTTATCGTAAATGCGCTCGAATTGTAAACAAAGGTTAACTTAAAAAAGGGGGAAACCGCATTGTTCTTGGCAGCGTTCTTGATTGGCCTTCGCGAAGGGTTGGAAGCTTCGCTGATCGTGGGCATTCTTGCAGCGTTCCTTAAGCGCAATGGCTCTTCCCTGCGTCCTTTGATCATTGCCACGGTAGCCGCCATCCTCTTAAGCATCGGTGTTGGCGTTGGCCTGAATCTGTTTTCCACCGCGCTGCCCCAGGCCCAGCAGGAAGCCCTTGAAACCATTATCGGCATCGTCGCCGTGGTGTTCGTGACCACGATGATCCTGTGGATGAACACGAACGCTCGCAATATGAAGTCGTCGCTTGAAAGCGAGGCACAGTCCTCCCTTTCTTCCGGCGGCGAAAAGGCCATGGCCGGTATGGCGTTTCTGGCCATCATCAAGGAAGGCTTTGAGACTGCGGTATTCATGCTGGCGGTGTTCCAGGCATCGAGCGCAGGCAGCGAATGGCTGGGCATTGCCGGCGCGGTTTTGGGTGTGGTTATCGCAATCGTAATCGGATACCTGATTTACTACGGCGGTGCGCGCTTCAACCTGGGCACGTTCTTCAAGGTTACCGGTCCCTTCTTGATCCTCGTGGCAGCGGGCTTCGTTGCCAATTGCTTCCGCACGGCCCACGAAGCTGGCTGGGTGAACATCGGCCAGCTGCAGGTGGTAGACCTTTCCTGGCTTATCCAGAACGATTCGGTGGTGGGCGCTCTTCTTACTGGAATGTTCAGCATCCAGGCTGATCCGCGCCTTATCGAGGTGCTGGCCTGGGCTGCCTACCTTATCCCCGTCATGGTGGTGTACTGCTGGCCGCGCAAGTTCTCGTTTTCCTTCGAGCAACGCCAGCTTACCAAGCGCATTGCCGCAGGTTGCTGCATCGTTGTTGCCCTTGCCTTGGCAGTGTTCGCGCCCCATGTGAATACCGATGTGGCGGGTAGCACCCGCACGGTAACAGGATCCGATGAAGTGGATCAGGTAACTCTTTCTGCGGTTTCCTCCGATTCGGCCACGATCGAGTTCGCCGAAAACGGTAAGACCCAGTCGGTCGATCTTTTCAAGGTTTCCGATGGTGAGCTTGATGGCCTGCCGCTGGTTCAGTGGGAAAGTACGGTGAACGTGCAGCCTGACGAGGATTTGCCGGAAACCATCACCCTGAACGAGCTGCGCGTGATGAACGGCGGTCGCGTTCCCAGCGGTTTGAATACCGAGCGTACCCCTGGCCCCTTCGAAGTCGCATGGGCTGAATCAGCTACGTACAGCGCCCGCACCAGCAACACCTCGCTTCTGCGCGCCAGCTGCGATGAAAAGCTTCTGGCCACATTGACTGGTGGTGGCATCACTTCATCGAAGACGGTAAGCGTTTCCGGCGCCCTTCACGGTGATTGGAAGGTTTCCGACGACGAGGTTTCCGCAGCGGAAGGTGCCCTTCAACAGGCGCAGCTTGATGCGGAGGAAGCAAAGCTCTGGTGGCTTTGGTGCCCGCTTGCCCTGGTGGGCGTTGCCGTGGGCCTCCTGGCCTTCGGTGCTTGGGAAAGCCGTAAACGCAAGCGGGAATCGGTTTCCGCGTAACAACGATTTCATGGCTGCTGGCAGAACGGCGGCTTTGGATACAGGTAACAGACCTGGCATTTAGCCAGGATACAAGGCGGGGTTCCCGCCACGGACAAGGACGGGGCCACCCGTCAGATGGGAGAAAGAATGGAAATGACGTCGCATGCCCGTAGGATCCTTTCGGGTGCCTTCGCCGGTGCAATTGCCCTTTCGCTGGGCGCTGGCCTTACCGGTTGCGCAGGGAACAACGATTCCAAGTCCGATGCTCAAAAGAGCTCCGACGGCGTAACCCAGGTCAACGTAACCCTGAAGGACAACGCTCAGGAAGTTGACGTGACCGAGGTTGAAGCTGGCCCGGTTACCTTCAACGTAACCAACGAAAGCGCTTCCGGCATCAGCGAGTTCGAGCTTCTGTACAACCAGAAGATCGTCGGCGAAAAGGAAAACCTTGCCCCTGGCCTTGATACCGTAAGCTTCACCGTTACCCTGAATGGCGGCGACTACAAGCTGTACGCTCCTGGTGCCGATGAGCCTTACAAGGACTTTAAGGTTACCGGCGAAGCTGCCGCTGCGCCTGAGGGTTCCGCTCAGGACGTAATGAAGCAGGGCGTTTCCGAGTACGCTTCCTACATCAAGGAACAGGGCCAGTACCTGCAGGACGGTACCCAGGCTCTGAAGGAAGCAGTGGATTCCGGCGATGTTGAGGCAGCCAAGAAGGCTTGGGCTGCAGCACGCCCCTTCTACGAGCATGCTGAGTCTGCCGTAGACAACTTCCTTATGCCGGGCTACACCATTCCCGAAGGCGAAGAGGCTGACAACTCCTACTTCCTCGACTACCTGATCGACATGCGTGAGTCCAACTACGACGAGGATGCTGGCTGGCACGGCTTCCACGCCATCGAGCGCGACCTGTGGCAAAACGGCAAGATCACCGATTCCACCAAGGATTACGCTGCCGAGCTTGCCGAGAACTGCAAGATCCTGAACGAGCAGGTCCTTCCTTCCTTCGCTGACGAACTGCTTCCTGAAGACTTGGCAAACGGCGCTGCTGACCTGCTTGAAGAGGTTTCCACCACCAAGATCACCGGTGAGGAAGACCAATACAGCCACCTTGACCTTTCCGACTTCCGCTCCAACGTCGAGGGTGCTCAGCAGGCATACGCTAACCTGCGTGACGGCCTTCTGAAGATCGACGAAGACCTGGTCAACAAGATCGACGGCGAGTTCCAGTCCGTGTCCGACATGCTTGACGGTTACCGCGATGAAAATGCTCTGGGCGGGTACGTTGCCTACACCCCTGAACTGCAGAAGAGCGATGCTTCCAAACTTTCCGAAGGCATCATGGCCCTTCATGATGACCTTGCAACCCTTGCTGAAAAGGTAGCAACGGCGTAAGTTCGGCGGAATTCCAATCGGGTTCATCACGTGCTCATGCAAATAGACGTGAGAACTGGGGAGAAGAGTGCTGCGTAGTGCGGCACTCTCTCCTCGTTTTGGGAAAGTTTTATTGCTGCGCTGCAACATGAGGTGCAGCCTGCCCTTAAAGGAAAGAGGAGCCCTATGGCAGAAGAAGAAAAGAACGAGGGCGTAGAGCTTGTCGGCGACAGCGAGCAAAAAAGCGCTGAAGCTGCCAAGGCCGAAAAGCAGAGCCGCCAGTTTTCGCGGCGCCAGGTTATCGGTGGCATAGCGGCTGGCATCGTCGGTGGTGCCCTGGTGGGAAGTGGCATTACCAATGTGGTGAAGGACAACACCTTCAACGATGATTCGCCCACGGGTGCTGCTTACACGCGCATCGAGCTGAACAACGCGCAGCAGTACTACGACCTGGATTACCCCAGCGGCATTGTCGATGCATCGCAGCGCTATTGCGTGTTCGCAATGTTCGACATGAGGGAAGGCGCTACGCGTACCGACCTGCAGCTTTTGCTGGCACGTTGGACAGCGGCCATCGCCACGATGCAGTCGGGCAAGACCTTGGGAAAGATCCGCCCCGATTTCAGCGAATCGTCCGTACCGAAGGATATGGGCGAAACGGCCGACCTCGACCCGTGCTCGCTGACCATCACCACAGGCTTTGGCCCGAGCTTGTTCGACAAGCGCTTCGGTCTGGAAGATTTCAAGCCCGAGCACGAGTACTTCGTTGAGTGGGATCGCATCACCAACGAGCGCTTGGTGCAGCAGAAGACGGGCAGCGACATCGGCATGCAGATCTGCGCCGACGACCGCCAGGTTATCTTCCATGCTGTTCACTCTTTGGCCCGTATTGCCCGCGGTAAGGCGAAGCTTACCTTCATGCAGGAAGGCTTCCTGCCCATTCGCCAGTCTTCCGACCAGCCTACTCCGCGCGACCTGTTCGGTTTCCGCGACGGCACCACGAACCCCACCGAAGACCAGGAATTTGAAGACTTCCTGTGGGTGAAGGATACCAAGCAGGAATGGCTGAAGAACGGATCATTCATGTGCTATGGCCGCACCATCGCCGATGTTGAGACGTGGGAGTCCGACCGTATTTCCGACCAGGAGCAGCTGATCGGCCGCCGCAAGGACACGGGTGCGCCTCTGTCGAACCCGGATGGCGACGAATTCGACATCCCTGACTTGAACGCCCGCGATGCGAACGGCGACTTGCTCATCGACCCGAACAGCCACGTGGCCATTACGAGCGACCAACGCCTGGGCTTCAAGGTGCTTCGCCGCAGCTACAACTACTGGTCGGGCCTGAACGACCACGGCGATCAGAATGCGGGCTTCTTGAACTGCACGTATGTGAACGACCCGTATCGATACTGGCTTTTGCGCGATGACATGGGCCGTTACGACCGCTTGAACGAGTACTACTACGACGATTTCCGCGGTGTGTATGCGGTACCCCACGCTCCGGCAACGGGTACCTACCTGGGTCAGGAATTCTTCGAATAACGCCCCAACAGGGCACCCGAGCATCGGGTGCCCTCTTTTGCTGTTTGCGGCGGTTGCCTGCTGCACACTTTTCCCTTTGGGCGAACCAAGCGAACGGCGAAGTTTCGGCAAGGTGCTAGGAATCTTGCCCTTTTCGGTTTTGCCTTATGAAAGGAGTTCCCTCGTGTTCGACAAGCGCCTGCTTGCCCTTGTTCCCGAAGCGCGGAAATTCGTAGTGCTTTCCGTCTTGGGGAAATGGGCATCGTTGCTCGCGTATGCCGCTTTTGCGGTTCTGCTTGCCAGGTTTTTGGGGGACATGGTGCTCGCGGTGCCCGAGGAAGCAGATGTTTGGGCATGGCTTGGCGCTTCGCTTGTCGCCGTCGCAGCACGGTTCTGTTTCCAGGCGGCGGCCAACTATGCCGGCTCCCACGGACGCATACCAGGCGGCATCGATTGGCAAGGCTCAGGTTCGTGCCGAGGTGTACGAAAAGTTGGTTTCGTTGGGGCCTGCCTATCGAGAAAGCGTGGGAACAGCGCAGGCTGTGCAGATTTGCGGTGAAGGGTGCGAAAAGCTGGAACTGTATTTGGACCAGTATCTGCCGCAGTTGTTCTATGCCGTATTGGCTCCGCTAACGCTGTTCGCGTTGTTCCTGTTCATAGATCCAGCAATCGCCGTGGTGCTTTTGGTATGCGTGCCCCTGATTCCTGTCTCCATCGTTATGATCATGAAAGTAGCCAAGCGCGCCATGGGCGCTTATTGGGATTCATACGTTGACCTGGGGGCTTTGTTCTTCGAATCCATCAGTGCGCTCAGCACGTTGAAGTTGTTCCAGGCCGATGAGCGTCAGCAGCAGAAGATAGATTCCCAGGCAGAGGGCTTTCGCCGAGCTACCATGCGCCTGCTTCGTATGCAGCTGAATTCCGTGACGGTGATGGACTTGTTCGCCTTCGGCGGTGCGGCGCTGGGTATCGTTGTGGCGTTGTTCCACCTTCAAGGTGGCATGCTTTCCCTTTCCGGTGCGCTTGTCGTCCTACTTCTGAGCATCGAGTTCTTCATGCCCATGCGTGTGCTGGGCTCCTACTTCCATACGGCTATGGGCGCGGCGCCGGTTTTGGACCAGGTTTTCAGCTTGCTTGCCGAAACGCCCCTATCGGGCGGCAGCGAGGAATTGGACGGCGACGAAGTCGAGATCGTCTGCGAAGGGTTGGGGTATTGCTATGGCGATGCGCAGGCGCTTCGTGGTGCAACCTTCACCATCGAGCCGAACACGTTTGTGGGCGTGGTGGGTGCCAGCGGGTCGGGCAAGTCGACCTTGGCGAAAATCCTGTGCGGCGACTTGCCCTCATATGAAGGCGGTGTGCGAGTGAATGGCAAAGAGCTTCGCAGCCTGAGCGCTGCTTCGCTTCGTTCTGCGGTTACCTGCGTTTCTGCCGATTCCTATATCTTCAAGGGAACCATCCGGTCGAATCTGAAGTTGGCCAATGAAGATGCAAGCGATTACGAGCTGTGGCGCGTTTTGGGACGCTGCCATTTGGACGACTTCGTTTTGGAACAGGGTGGATTGGACTTGCCTGTTGCCGCAGGCGGTTCGAACCTTTCGGGTGGCCAGCGCCAGCGTTTGGCTGTGGCGCGCGCCCTGCTGCGGGATACGCCCCTGTATATCTTCGACGAGGCAACGTCCAACATTGATGTCGACAGCGAGCGCGAGATCATGGCGTGTATCCAGCAGCTTTCGCTGGAGAAAACGGTGGTGGCGATATCGCACCGTCTTTCTTCCATTGCTTGGGCAGACAACATCCTTGTTCTTGAGCAAGGACAGTTGGTGCAGCAGGGCACCCATGGGGAATTGGCGGCGAAAGAGGGAGCCTACGCGTCCCTTTGGGGCCAACAGCGCCATATGGAAGCTCTGGCCAACCAGGCCGAGCGCGTCCGTGCGGCTTGTTCCAAGGCAGACACTGAAACGGATTCTGCTGTTCCTGCGGCCATGGCCGAAGCGCTTGAGAAGATGCCGCCCACTATTGCGGCTGCAACGCGCTCGGTGATGAAGGGTGCCCGCATCCGTCGTTTGGTGCAGGGGGCCGATGCCATGCCGGCAGGCCATCCAGCCGATATTCCTCTTACTTCGGGCTCCGGGAAAGGACTGAATGCCTCAAATGGCTCCGAGCAAGAGGAGCGCCGATCGACCTTTTCGGTGCTCAGGGGCCTTCTTTCCCTGTGCGAGGGTTTGGGGCGTTCGTTTGCTTTCTCAACGGCAGTGGCAACCTTGGGGTTCGTTGCTGCTATCGGCATGGTGGCGCTGGGTGCCGTTCAGATGATGGGTATTTCCTGCAGTGGTTCCACGTGGAACATCGTGCTTGTTGCTGTCCTGGTGGCAGTGCTCGGGGTGGTTCGCGGGTTGTTCCGCTATGCCGAGCGTTTGTCATGCCACGACCAAACGTTCCGCGTTTTGGCGGTGATTAGGTCGAAGGTGTTCGCGCATATGCGCGTGCTTGCCCCGGCGCGTACCGAAAGCCGCGATGCGGGAGATTTGATATCGCTGTTGACCAACGACATCGAATTGCTCGAGGCGTTCTATTCCCGGACGGTTTCGCCTGCGCTGACAGCGCTTGTTGTTTCGCTGCTTGTTGCGGCGGGCATTGCCAGCCAGCAGGTGGTGCTGGGCCTGTTGGCGTTTGTTGCGTTTGCTCTGGTGGGCGGGGTTGTTCCGCTAGCTTTGAGCACTATCGGCGCTGAATCGGGAAGGAGCCTTAAGGAGCGTTCGGTTCGCTTTGGATCGTTCCTATACGAAAGCCTTGCGGGCTTGGGAGAAACGCTGCGCTACGGTGCGCAGGTCCTGCGCCGTGCAGAGTTGGGCGGCAGGATGGGTGCTCTTTCCGTAGAAGAAACCCGCATTGCCGGAAGGCAAGCAGCATCGCAGGCTTTCTCGGAGGCCTTGATTCTGCTGTGCGTTGTTGCCTTTGCGGGGGCTGCCTTCTTCTTCACTTTGGAAGGTTCGCTTTCCGTGACCGTTGCGGCGGTATGCGTTGCCGTGTTCTTCGTTTCGTTCGATCCGGCAAACGCGGTGGCGCATCTGGGCTTTTCCTTGAGCCAAATCGTCGCTTCAGGGAATCGCGTCCTGTCCTTCCTGGAGGAAGAACCCGAAACCCCCGATATTGTTTCAGGAGAAGCGCCTGCGGAATTCAGCGGTGCCGCTCTTGAAAACGTGGACTTTTCCTATGATGCCGATGCCGTGCTCAGCGATTTTTCCCTAACGGTGCGGCCGGGAGGGTTCCTTCACATTGCCGGCCCCAGCGGTGCCGGCAAATCGACGATCCTGAAGCTGTTGATGCGAGTATGGGACGCCCAGGCTGGTACGGTGCAGGTTTCGGGCGTGCCCGTTGCCCAACTGAAGACCAATGCCCTGCGCACATTGGAAGGATCCATGACACAAACAACGCAGCTGTTCAGCGGAACGATCAGGGAGAACATCGCCTTCGTTCGCCCTGATACAAAGGAAGAAGAGCTGTTTTGTGCCGTGCATAAGGCTTCGCTCGATGATCTCGTTGCGCGGTTGCCGCAAGGGCTGGACACCCGTTTGGGTGAAATCGGCGAAGGCCTTTCGGAAGGTGAGCGTCAACGCATAGGTTTGGCACGCGTGTTCCTGCACGATGCGCCCTTTTTGTTGCTGGATGAGCCAACCAGCAACTTGGACAGCTTGAACGAGGCGGCGGTGCTTTCTTCGCTGTTGGAAGCCCGTTCAGGCAAAACCATCGTGATGGTAAGCCATCGCATGTCGGCCGCAGCGTTTGCCGATGAAACGCTGGTAGTTGACCAAGGTCGTTTTTCGTAGAAGGTATTAGGACAAAGTAGAGGATTGGAATATGGGCCCGAATAAGGTAATGAAGCGAAGCATCGTCTATTGCATGGCGACGCTTCTTTGTTTGGCTGTTGTGGCGCTGTGCTTTCCGGGGGGTGCCTGGGCTGATTCGGCGAAGGGCACCTCATCGGCATCGCAAAGCGAGATCCAGGGCATAGCCGAAAACCTTTCCGACGGCGTGTACTATGGCAGCGGTGAGGGCTACCAAAGCACCATCACCGTTGCCGTTACTGTGGCAAGCGGCAAGATCACCGATGTGCGTATCGTTTCGCATGCCGACGATGCCGCCTATGTGGAACGGGCGGAAAAGCTTATTCCCAGTATCCTTTCCCAGCAAACTGCCGATGTGGATACCATTTCAGGCGTTACCTATTCCTCGAAGGGTATCATTGCCGCAGTGAGAGATGCCATGAGCGGTTCCGGCACGGTTGCCATAACGAACAGTGTTTGGTTCGGGGCGCTTATGGCGTTGTTGGCTCTTGCCTTGTTGGTGAGTGCAGCTGTGCTTGCCAAGCGTTACCTTTCCGCTGATTCAAGAGCTCGGAAGCTTCGCCTGAGCCGTAGGCAACGCTGGCTGGTGCAGGGTGCTTTTTTCGTCCTTGCCCCTTCTTCGTTTGCGACGGGTTTCATGGGGCTTAAAACCCTGTTGATGCAGATCAACGTGATGAACACACATCGTGGCTACGACTTTGAGGTGATGTTGTTCACGGTGTTCTTGGTGCTGTTGTTGGTACTTACCGTGCTCATCGGGCGCTTCTTCTGCGGGTACGTGTGCAGCTTCGGCTTTTTAGGCGATGCGGTGTATGCTGCAGGCAATGCTGTGACAAAGAAACTGGGCATAACAAGGCCTCAGCTTCCCGCGAAGGCCGAAATAGTTTTGCGTGGTGTGAAATACGTAGTGTTGGTGGCCATATGCGCTCTGGTTCTGATGGGCTTCTATACCGCCGTGAACAACAATAGCCCCTGGACCGTGTTCGGCAAGTTGGCCAACCTCTCCGTTTCGGGCATCACGGCAACAGGCGCTGTCTTGCTGGCCCTTATTGTGGTGGGCATGCTTTTCAAGGAACGCTTCTTCTGTGAGTTCTTGTGTCCATTGGGCGCGTTGTTCTCTCTTATTCCCACCTTGCCAACGGGCCGTATGCGCCGTCAGCGCCCGAAGTGCCGCAAGGGGTGCGCGGCCTGCAGGACGCAGTGCCCGGTGAACATCGAGCCTAAAGGCAAGGTGCTGGCGGGCGAATGCCTTATGTGCGGCGAATGCGCCGAAGTGTGCCCTCAGGCCAACGTCACGTGTGGGCTTGAGCTGCGCGCCGATGAATGCGCCGAAGAAGCTTTTGCCGCTGACGGGGAAGCGGGGGAGCCTGCATCTTCGCAGCGCGTGCGCCGCATCCTGCTCGCCCGTCCTATTGCGGTGGTGTGGAAGGCTCTTATCGTGATTCTTGTGTTGTGGCTCATGCAGGTAACGCGCTTTTTGCCCTTGATGGGGTAGGCTTGAATCTAACGTTTACGCGTTTGAGCGCGGAATGCCAAGCGCGCTGTTTCAGCCAATGGAAGGGGCAGGCTATGGATGCCAAGGCGGCTACGCCTGAAATCGACGGATTCATTTTCGACATGGATGGAACACTCTTGCACACGCTTCCCGATTTGGCGGCGGTCACCAACAAGGCCCTGGAACTAGAGGGCTTTCCTCCCCATACCGAAGATCAAATCCGCACTTTCGTCGGCAACGGCGTTTTGGCCCTTGCCCGCCTTGCGGTGCCGGAAGGGGCAACCGAACAACAGGCGGAACAGGTGTATCTCAATTTCAAGAACCTGTACGCCGAATACGGCCTGGACCTCACCCGAGAATTCGAAGGCATGACCGACACGCTGAACAAGCTTCATGCTCAAGGCAAGAAACTGGGCATCATGTCCAACAAGTTCGAGGGCGGTGTGAAAGAGGTCGAGGCGAAGTTCTTCCCGGGCCTGTTCGATGCTTCGCACGGGGAAACCGATGTCATTCCCCGCAAGCCTGAGCCCGATGGGCTGCTTTTGTGTGCGAAGGAAATGGGTGTCGATCCTTCCCGCTGCGCCTATTTCGGCGATTCGGCAAGCGATTTGATGGCTGCTCACAATGCGGGGATGCTTGCCGTGGGTGTTACCTGGGGCTATCAGCCGCTCGAAACGCTGAAAAGCGGCAACCCCGATGTACTTATCAGCACTCCTACCGCTATCCTGGACTTCGCGTAGTTCGTATACGCTCTGGCCGTTGCGCCGGGTTATTTGACTTATTGCGCCGCGCTTCTTCAAGAAGTGCGGCGTTTGCCTATACCGAAAGGATCCTTTGTGGACTCTGCTGAATTTGAAATCGAGGAAACGTCCCTTATCAACGAATCGAGCAGCGATTTCGGTTCGCTAGGGGCTTTGGCCCCCGCGTGGCGTGAGGAGGATCCCCTTAGCGAAGAGCAGGCCCTTGAGGTGTTCTACGAGTGGCTTGCCGAACACGACATCGACCTGTGGTCTCATCAGGACGAGGCGTTGATGAGCCTTATGGTGGGCGATCACGTTATTTTGGGAACGCCAACCGGCTCGGGAAAGTCGATGGTTGCCATCGGCATGATGTTCATGGCGCTGTGTTCGGGTAAGCGTGCATTTTACACGGCTCCCATCAAGGCGCTCGTGAGTGAGAAATTTTTCGGCTTAGTGAATATGCTGGGGCGTGAAAATGTAGGCATGATCACGGGTGATTCCCAAATCAATCCACAGGCTCCCGTTATCTGCTGCACAGCTGAGATCTTGGCGAACCAGGCGCTTCGCGAGGGCGAATGGTCGGACGTCGGCTGCGTGGCAATGGATGAATTCCATTTCTACAGCGACCCCGACCGCGGCTGGGCTTGGCAGGTTCCGCTGCTTACGCTTCCGCATGCGCAGTTTCTTCTTATGAGCGCGACGTTGGGCGATGTTTCTCAAATTGCGCAGGCTTTGGAGCTGAAAACGGGAACAACGGTAGACGTTATCGCCGATGCGCTACGCCCTGTCCCCCTGGAATACAAATATGAGCTTATGTCGCTTGAGGGCACGGTCGAATTGGCTTTGCGCAACAACGAAGGTCCCCTGTACATTGTGCATTTCTCGCAGGATGCCGCTCTTGCTTCGGCGCAGGCGCTTTCGAGTTTTGGCGTAACCAGCAAAGAGCAACGCGAGCAGATTAAGGCCACGTTGGGGGCAGGCAAATTCACCACTCAGTTCGGCAAGACGCTGAAGCGTTTGCTGCTGAGTGGCATCGGCGTGCATCATGCCGGCATGTTGCCTCGTTATCGCTTGCTGGTGGAAAAACTTGCCCAGCAAGGGCTGCTGCCGGTAATCTGCGGCACCGACACGCTGGGCGTGGGCATCAACGTGCCCATCCACACCGTGGTGCTCACCCAGCTCACCAAATTCGATGGTCACAAAATGCGTCGCTTGCGTAGCCGCGAATTCCATCAAATTGCGGGTCGTGCTGGCCGCTCCGGCTTCGATACCGAGGGTATGGTTGTTTCCTTGGCGCCCGAGTTCGAAATTGAAAACGCCAAGCTTTTGGCGAAGGCGGGCGATGACCCTAAGAAGCGCCGCAAGGTGAAGAGGAAGAAGCCCCCTGAGGGCTTTGTGGTGTGGAACGAAGACACATTCAACCGTCTGATTTCGGCAGCCCCCGAAACGCTGACGCCCCGCATGCGCATCACGCACTCGATGGTTTTGGCGGAAGTCGAGCAAGGCGGCGATGCTCGCACTCGCGTCGACCAGCTGATCGACGACTCGCTTCAAAAGCCCGAAGACAAGTTGAAGCTGAAAGTGCGCGCTAGCGAGGTGTTCCGCACCCTCATCGACGCGGGGGTCGTTGAAATCGATCAAGATGAAAACGGCGACCCCGATTACTACGTAACCATGGATTTGCCCGAAGATTTCGCTCTTGACCAGCCTCTTTCTCCATTTTTGCTGGCGGCCCTCGAATTGCTTGACCCAGAAAGCGAAACCTATACCTACGACATCATCTCGATGGTCGAGGCAACGCTCGAGGATCCGCGCCAAGTTTTGCGCGCACAGGAGCGCAAAGCAAAGGATGCGGCGATGGCAGCCATGAAGGCTGATGGTGTTGAATACGAGGAACGTCTCGATCGCATTGCGGAGGTAACGTATCCACGTCCCCTGCGTGAACTGCTGTTTGCCGCTTTCGACAAGTATTGCGAGTCGGTGCCTTGGGCGCGCGATTACTATGTGCGTCCGAAATCGGTTTTGCGGGACATGCTGGAATCTGCCGCCGACTTCAAGGGCTATATCCAGAAGCTGGGTATTATGCGCTACGAGGGCGCGTTGCTTCGTTACCTTTCGGAAGCGTACCGTGCACTTGATCGCACACTTCCGTTCGATAAGCGCAGCGAAGAAATGGAGGATATCATCGCCTGGCTCGGTTTGGTAGTGCGTTCGGTTGACTCCAGCCTGGTGGATGAATGGGAGCAGGCGGGTCAAGAACTCGATGCCCGTCCGCCTGAGGCAAAGGACGCTGTGGTTCATGATCGCCGTGGCCTTACCGTGCTGGTGCGCAACGCCCTGTTCCGCCGCGTGCGTCTTGCTGCGGCAGATGACCATGAGGCTCTGGGCGAGGCGGATGTCGATAACGGGTTCCCCGCGCACAAGTGGCGTGCCGCTTTGGACGAATACTACGATACCCACGAAGACGTGCTTATCGATGCCGATGCTCGCTCAATGGCATTTTTGGCTATCGACGAATCCGACGAGGACTCGGAGCATGTGTGGCATGTGCAGCAAACCTTTAGCGACCCCGATGGTGACCATGATTTTGCCATTCGCGCCGATGTCGATCTCGACGCAACTCAGGAAGGCGATGGTGTGGTGTTTAAGGACTACTGCGTCGGTTTTATCGAGGACCTGCTGTAAGCTGACTTGCGCTGCCCATCCGGGGGTGTTCGAAGCCAAGGGCAACTGGGGGTGCGCTCCGCTTGCGCTTCCTGCCCACCCGGGGGCGGACGCAGAAGCTCGACGGCAAGGGCACCCTGCGGCTTGCACCGCCCGCCCTAGGAGGTCGTCGTTGCCGCTGAGGCGCATTGATTCAATGAAGCCCTGAGGGCCGGTTGCTGCGAATGGCATGCTGAACACTGCTCCTGTTGAGCATCCGAATGGGCACCTTTTTCAAATGCATGGAGGGATGCAGCGTATGAAAAAAGCTCCGTCGAATGACGGAGCTTTTTGAATAGCGGAATGGGAGCCTTGCGCAGCGCCAAGCTTCCGAGCGGATGAGTGCTTTCTTACTCGTTGTAGCCGTTCGGGTTGTTGGACTGCCAGCGCCAGGAGTCTTCGCACATGCGCGCCAAATCATATTCAGCAACCCAGCCCAACTCTTCGCGCGCCTTGTCGCAAGCAGCGTAGTTGGTGGCAATGTCACCAGGGCGACGAGGGCAGATCTTGTAAGGAAGCTCCTTGCCGCATGCCTTTTCGAAGGCGTGGATAACGTCAAGAACAGAAGAGCCGGTGCCGGTGCCCAGGTTGAAGATGGCAACACCGGTGCGGGTGCCGTCTTCGGTGCTGGCGCCTTCGATGGAGCCAAGGCCGATGGCCTTGCCCGTACCAACCTTGCCACCCATGTAATCAAGCGCCTTCACATGACCGCGCGCAAGGTCGACAACGTGAATGTAGTCGCGTACGCCGGTGCCATCGGGGGTGGGGTAGTCGTTGCCGAACACCTGAATGCACTCCAGCTTTCCAACGGCAACCTGGGCAACGTAGGGAAGCAAGTTGTTTGGGATGTCCTTCGGGTCTTCGCCGATGCGACCGGAAACGTGCGCACCGATGGGATTGAAGTAGCGAAGCAGAACGACGTTCCATTCGCTGTCAGCGCGATAGAAATCGGTCAGAATGCGCTCGAGCATAACCTTGGTTTCGCCGTACGGATTGGTTGCTTCGTGAAGTGGGCATTCCTCGGTGATCGGGATCATCTCGGGCTCACCGTAAACCGTCGCGGACGAAGAGAAGATGATGTTCTTTACGCCGTGGTTGCGGGCCACGTCGAAGAGCACCAGCGAACCGGCAACGTTGTTCCAGTAGTATTCGAGCGGCTTCTGCGTGGATTCGCCCACAGCCTTGAAGCCGGCGAAATGGATGATGGCGTCGATGTCGTTTTCGGAGAAAACGCGTTCGCATGCTTCGCGGTCGAGGATGGAAGCCTCGACGAACTTCAGCTGGTCGGCGCTGGCGCTGGAAAGTTCGCGAATGCGGTCGACCGCAGTAACGCAGGAATTGGAGAGGTCGTCCAAGATAACGACGTTGTAGTTTTGCTCAAGCAGCTCGACGCAGGTGTGGCTGCCGATGAAGCCGGCACCGCCGGTAACCAGGATGGTCTGGGCGCTGTGCTCGCCGGCAAGGCTTTTGTTGGACATGTGCGTTGCCTTTCATTGATATATGGATATAAGCAGGATACCACCAGCGGTTGCAGCGCGCGGTACGCGCAGGAATTCAACAGAGGCTGTGAGCTGTTAACTATTGTTTCATGATTCGGTGTCGCCACCGCTCGATGAGTGGGCGGCGACCTTGCAAATGTCGCGGGTGCTTGAGGGCTGAAAACCATCGCCATTCATCATGGGGCGCCTCTGGCGTTTGCGTGGTATTGCGAACGATCATTCTTCGAAGTGCGATGCCGCCTCGTTACAGCTTCGGCAGCGTTTTCAAAAGCCCCCAGGCTTTGTGTTTGCCCGCCTCGGTGGCAATAAGGGCATCAAGGTCTTCGAAGCAGCGGCAATCGCGCCCTAGTAAAAGGGTTTTCGCCTCAATGGCAAGGGGCGTGTTGTAACAGCGCGAAAGGGCCTCGGTGCTGGCATGGCTTGTGGAAACGACGCAGAACGGGTCGATTCCTTCGATAAGGGTGAACAGATCGCCACTAGCATCGGATTCGCCCGAAGCGGCAGTTTGAGCCCAGCCAATTGCCTGCGGCGCATAGCCAAGTGCCTTGAGGCTTGCGGTGAGCGCACGTTTTGTTTCTTCGGCTGGCTCTTCGACAGAGACGATAACCGCTGCAGCTCCTATAGGGCCATGGTACGTTCCCTGGAACGAGTTGACATGGTTCTGCGCGATGCGCTCGTATATTGTTGGTTGTGGTGTGGGCATGACGTCCTCCTTCACTGCTTAGGATAATAGCGAGGTTCGTTGGTGCCGAGGGCGTTAAGGCTTTTCGGCCCCCTTGAAATCAGTTAGTCACACAAAATGTGAAAAAATTCACACCGTTGAACGAAAACGGTGATAACTTCACTTCGGCAGGACCATAATAAGAAGACGCAGCGCATCGTTTGATGCCCGTCAAAGAGGCTTTGCCCCAATCTGATAATCAAAGAAAGCAACGCTTTCCCTCAATAAAAGGAGTCGCTATGTGCACCAATGGTATCAACACAGGTCAGTTCGAGCAGATGATCGACCAGGTCGACGACCACATTAAACTGGAGCGTCGTTGGGCTCACAATCTTGCCCACAATGCTTCTGATGCTGGATTCACCACCGTTGGTGAAAAGCTTCACGCTGCAATGCAGTTGCTCGATGAGGTCCGCGCAACGCTCGATGACGCTAAAGATGCGCTTGACGTGGATGCCGAAAACGCAAGCGGTGTAACGGTTAACCTGGTATAACGCCGGGTTGCATCGCGTAAACGCAAGGAGCAAAGCATGAGCAATGACCTAATGCGCTTTTCTGTGGCGATGCCCGAAGACCTGTTGGTCAAATTCGACCATCTGGTGGCGCGTCGCGGTCTGGCTAAAAACCGCAGCGAAGTGGTACGCGATTTGGTGCGCGAAGCACTGGTAGAAGATGAGTGTTCTGTGCCTGGGCGAATTGTTATGGGCACGCTCACTATTGTGTACAACCACCACGCCAACGACTTGCAAGAAAAGTTGCACCATATCCAGCACACCTATCTGGACATGGTGGTAGCTTCCATGCATGTGCATGTTGACCAAGACAACTGCCTTGAGGTGATCATCCTTAAGGGGGAATCTGGCGAGGTTCAGGATGTTGCCAATCTTATCATCGGCACCAAGGGCGTTAAAACAGGGCGTCTTAACATGACAACTACGGGCGACTTTATCTAGCCCCTTAGAACGCCTCATCGAAGGCGTTCTTTTCTAGAGGAACGCAGCGCTCTGCTGGGTGTTGCATGAACGAAAGAGACAAGATGGACGAAACGGTATTGCTGGGTCATGGTAGCGGCGGCACCATGATGAAGCGCATTATCGACGAAGTATTTTTCGAGGCATACGCAGACGAAGAGCTGCTGGAGGGAAACGATGCGGCATCACTCCCCGCGCCGGCTGCTGGTGAGCGTATTGCCTATTCCACCGACAGTTTCGTGGTTACGCCGCACTTCTTCCCTGGCGGAGATATTGGCAGATTGGCCGTGTGTGGCACGGTAAACGACGTTGCTACGAGTGGGGCTGTCCCCAAATACCTCAGCTGTGGTTTCATCCTGGAAGAAGGCTTTCCCGTTGCCGATTTGAAGCGCATCTGCAAAAGCATGGCTGAAATGGCCAAGGAGGCGGGTGTTCATATCGTTACGGGTGACACCAAGGTGGTTAATCGCGGCCACGGTGATGGCGTGTTCATCAACACCAGCGGCATAGGCTTTATTCCCGAAGGGGTGAGCCTCTCTGGCGCTTTCTGCAGGCCAGGCGACAAGATCCTGGTTACCGGCACCATGGGCGATCATGGCATCACCATCATGAGCTGCCGCGAAGAGCTTTCGTTTAGCGCGGACATCCAGACCGATGCTGCACCTCTTAATCACCTGATCGCTGAAGTAATCGCTGCAGCGCCCGATACCCGCTGTTTCCGCGATCCAACGCGTGGGGGCCTTGCCTCAACGCTCAATGAGCTTGCCGCCCAGTCGGGTGTCGACTTCATCGTTGAAGAGGGTGCTGTTCCCGTTAAGAATGCCGTGTTGGGCGCGTGCGAAATGCTTGGATACGACGTGTACCAGGTTGCCAACGAGGGAAAAATGGTGTGCGTGGTTCCTGCCGAGCAGGCAGAGGCTGCCTTGGCCGCCATGCGTGCGAACAAGTACGGAACCGATGCTGCCATCATTGGTGAAGTGGTGGAAACGCCGGAAGAACGCGACCCCCGTGTTTCCATTCGCACTGGGTTCGGCGCCTTGCGCATCATGGACATGCTCGTAGGAGAGCAGCTGCCCCGCATCTGCTAGGCATGTGTCGCCGCCTGCGCTCGCTCGCGTCGCCACTTCCAGCGCTCCACAGCCCGCGCTTGCTGCATCGGCCCTGCCGCGGTTGCGCCTCACGACGAAACGACATGCAGCCCGCGGAGACCCTGCCAGCGTTCCGCCGCGGTCGCGCCTTGCGGTTCCGCATTAGCTCGTCTTGCGCTTAGGGCCCCGCTGCGGTTGCACCCTGCGGTGACCTGAGTCGCGCCATACCTGTCGCGCAGAACCACGCCTCTTGTGCCCTGCCGCGGTTGCACCCCGCGGTGGCCCCCGCCTGCGTTCTGCCGCGGTTGCGCCTTGCGGTGACTCCGCCAATGCCCTGCACTTCTGTGCCGTCCTTCGTCTGTGAGGTTTTTGCATCGGCGAACGGCGGTAACGCGGCAAATTCGCAACGCAATTTAGCCGTTCTTAGAAAAACTGCGCAAGGATCTTGCATATTGGGGTCGCTATGGTATTTTCCCGTTCAGGGATTAACCGAAGAGGGGTTGTCCCCAAGTACGACAAAGCATCTCTAAAAGCCCAAGAGAGAAGAGGTTTTCATGTCTCATCCAGTAATCATTGACGATGAGTGCATTGGCTGCGGCATTTGCATCGACGCTTGCCCCCAGGAATGCATCGAGGTTGTAGACGGCGTATGCAAGGTTGTAAACGAAGAGGCCTGCATCGCTTGCGGCGACTGTGTTGAAGAGTGCCCCATGGGCGCAATCGAGGAGATTGTTGAAGACTAACAGTCTGCTTATGACGAGGGTTTCGCCAATGTCCCGAGGGTCTTCGCGCACATTGGCGATTAGCGAATCGGACGTGGAGCGCAATCTCGCCGAACGCGGAACCCCCAACCGAGGAGGACCCCGAAGGCAGGCGCCTTGTTACCGCGAAGGCCCTGGGGCCACTCGAGCCGTAAACAAAACAGCAAAGGAAGGCGAGCAGTGCGCTCGCCTTCCTTTGTCTTGGGGGACGGCGGTGTGAGCTGCGATCCTTTGCGCTGGCGCGGATAATTCGTCATTCGGAGATGCCCGTGACCCTCGCGCGGGGATGCCCACCCTCCAGCGCTTACCGCCGCGCTGCACCTCCCCGGTGCCCCGCAATTCGGCCTGCTCCCGCTTCGCCCCTCCGCCCCGCAGCTCCGTCCTGCGCTCGCCGCCCGTTCCGTCCCAAAGCTCCGCCATGAGCCTCGCAGCTCCGTTCCGCCCCCCCCCGCTCAGCCCTGCGCCCCAGCTTCGGCCCTGCGGGCAACATGCACCGCGTCGCACCCCCCGGCGCCTGGATGGCGAGATTGTGCCCTGATGCATTTCCAAGCTGCTGGCCATGGCAAGATATCGCTTCGATGCGTTCACGAAGGGGCCTCGGACAAGAAAAACGCCAGTTCGTGGCAATATATCGCCGCCATGTATTCAGATTCAGCTAATTTTGGCAAGATATGCGTGCCATGTATCCAAAAAGCCCCGCAAAGCGCCGTTGGGGAATACACCGCGCGAGCATCTTGCCGCCAAGGGGCGTTTTCGCCGTCCGAAGCCCTCAAATCATGCACGGCGCGCAAATCTTGCCACCCTCTGATGGACTTGGCCCTTGCGCAGGGGCGCCTACTCCCCAGCGCCTTGCCAATACCCGCCACCTGCCAATATTGCCACTCGCTGTACCCATCACAGTCAGAGGTAAGCCGCCGATGAACTTCGGTGGCGATCATTCGGTGCATGGCCTACAGTTTGGCCAAGCCCCGAGGGACATGCAGGCATTGTGTTCGAGAGCACAGCTAAGACGCCTGTCAGCTACGAGGTTCTTCCCAATGTGGATGGCTCACCGAGCCCCATTTCGATTCAAGGTAGCTATGCGAGCATTGTTTCTGCAGGTAAGGCGCGTGTGGTGGCGCATGCAGCAGCGAGTCGAAATTACGCAGCGGCGAACGATGTTGAGCTTACCGTCGATGTTTCTCCTGCTCCGTTGCTCGTTATTGTTGACGATGCCGAGCGCTTTGAGGGGGGGGAGGAAAACCCGGCGTTTACGTCGAGTCTGATAAGCCCTGCTTCGACGGCGGGTGTTGCCGTAAGTTACGCGTGCTTGGCAGATGCCACATCACTTGCGGGGGAATATGAAATTGGTGCCAGTGTATCCAATTCGAATTTTGCGGCAACTGTTAAGTCGGGCACGCTTACGGTGAAGGCGAAGGAGCCTGTGGGGCCCGTTGACCCTGTCGATCCCGTGGACCCCGATAACCCTGATGGGCCGAATAATCCCGACAAACCAGATAACCCTGATGGCCCAAATACTCCAATCGACCCTTCCGATCCTGGGAACCCAAGTAATCCGTCGGAGCCTGGCGATGCAGATGGCCCGTCGAGCCCCGAAGGGCCAAGCGACTCCAACTGTTCGGGCGAGTCTGGTGGCACGGGAGCTTCGAATGCTGGGCAGAATGCAGGTTCCGAGTCGTTGAAGAACCAGGGCGCTTGCAGCGCGTTAGGCAGATCATCTGCTCAGGAAGGTTTGGGCGAGCCTGGCGAAGATGGCGCTTTGGCTTTGTCCGACTTGAGCGAGGAAGCCGGAACAAAAACTGCAGAGCAGCAGAACGTACTGCTTGCAGACAAAAAGGTTCAGTTCCTGATTGCTGCGCTGCTGGCCCTTGGTTGCGGTGCTGTGCTTTTCGTTGTGACTGCAATTCGCCGCCGTCGAAACAAGGAGTGAGCTTGAGGTGTGCAAGGGGAGGGTTGGATTATTGGCGAATTGGCGCCATGACTTGGCTTCTGCTGTCTGTGCTTTTGATATTTGTGCAGCTTATGCGCAGTACAGAAGCCTGTAAATCTTTTATTTCGCAAAACTTTTTCGGTAGCAATTACGACGATGGGGATTAAGATACAAAGTATTTTGAGAGCATAGAAAACAGAAGAGGGGTTGCGCAACAAATGAAAATGAGCAATAAAAACAAATTCATTTCGGGTCTGGTGGGTGTTGCGATGTGCCCCATGATGTTGCCAACCACAGCATTCGCGACTGATGATGGCGCAGCATCGGACGTTTCTTCATCCCCGACTGAGCTGATTCAGTCTTCTGGTCAGCCGGAAAGCGCCGATACGGGCGCAAGTTCGGCTGATGCGCCCGCCGCGCAGTCCGAATCGACAGGTGAAGCGGCCAATACGACGACCGCCAAAGCAGTCAATGAAGAGGCAGCCCCTGCAGCCGAAACTGGCGGGGGAGGGACAACGCGGCGGGGGGGGGGGGTGTAGAAGGCGGGACCCTTTGAAGTGA
>OGQV01000344.1_pt1 | contig 48009 bp, 42 predicted proteins | sample 1553311 | NCBI WGS metagenome assembly OGQV01 (sample SAMEA2579976, study PRJEB22360) | human gut metagenome
TCGCCGTCGAGGCGCCGGGGGGGCCTATGCGGTAGCGCCCTTCCGCTACCGCGAAGAACCCGCCCCGGAAGGGATGACCTGGATGCAGGCCGACCTCTCCGGTCTCAAAGGCGGCCATTCGGGCGACAACATCAACGACGGACTCGGCAACTCCAACAAGCTGCTCACGCGCCTGCTGCTGGCCGGAACGGAACGTATGGGCCTGCGTCTGGCCTCGTTCGACGGGGGTAATCTGCGCAACGCCATTCCGCGCGAAGCACATGCGGTATTCGGCGTCCCGGCCGGGCAAGCGGACGAGATGCGCCGACTGACCGGACAGTTCGCCGCGACCTTCGCCGAAGAGTATAAATATACGGACGCGGGCGTCCGGCTGGAGGTCAGGGAGGCCGGCAAACCGGCGACAGTCATCGATGCCGGCACCCAGCGCTCTCTGCTGCTCGCCCTGCAGGGCGTGGCCAACGGCGTGCTCGCCATGAGCCGTTCAATGCCTGGCCTCGTGGAAACCTCCACCAACCTCGCATCGGTCAAGTTCGCCGACGAAGGGCGCATCGTCGTGACCTCCTCGCAGCGTTCCTCGGTGGAGAGCGCCAAGGCCGATGCCGCAGCCTCCGTCGGAGCGGCCTTCCGGCTGGCCGGTGCCGAAGTCGAGCACGGCGAAGGCTATCCGGGCTGGAACCCCGACCCGTCGATTAGGCTGCTCCGAGTGGCGGAGACGGCTTACGAACGCCTGTTCGGCACGCGGCCCAAAGTACGCGCCATCCACGCGGGACTGGAGTGCGGTCTCTTCCTCGAAAAATATCCGAAGCTCGAAATGATATCGGTCGGCCCGACGCTGCGCGGCGTACACTCGCCCGACGAACGCCTCGAAATAGCGACCGTGGACAAGTTCTGGAAATTCCTTATCGAAATCCTCAGGACGCTCTGACCGACACTCCTGCGCTTCTTCTGCCGGGGCCCCTCCATCGGGGCCCCTGTTTTTTGCATGTCGATTCGACCCATGCCTGCCGGGACAACGTACCGGCGAACGGCTGCATTCCGCCCCCACATCCCGCACTTTCCCGACAACGAAGACCGAACAACATAATTTACACTTATTTATAATATTGACTTTTATCATCCGAAACGCTAATTTCGCGCCTTGAACACGATTTCCGAGAACCCGACCGGTTCCCGTACAGTAACCAATTAGACCTTATGAAAAGATTGTACCTGACAAGCGTATCGGCTCTCCTGCTACTGACCGGATGCGAACAACTGCAATCGCTGCTCGACCGACAAATCAGCGTACCGGACACCTCGCAGCTCATACAAACCGTCTCTGCCGAAAGCACCGAAGGGGAAACCACTATCGACTTCATCACCCAGGATGCCTGGCAGGCTGCAATATCCCAACCGGGCGAGGAACGCATTCCCGAATGGCTCTCCGTATCGCCCGAAAGCGGGGACGAAGGCGGAACCTACTCCATGCACATCGCACTGCTTCCAAACGAAAACAACTCGGACCGCACCGCACTCATAACGATTACCTGCGGAAAGGACGAGGTCCAAGCAAGAATCACGCAAAAAGCGACGGACGACAGCGGAAACGGCACCGGGGACGAAGATGAAGATGAAGACGAAGACGAAGATTCGCTCATATTTGCCGACGGTACCCCGCAGGCCCTGACCCTCCCCGCAGCAGGCGGCGAAATCGACCTCGCATTCTCCGCCTCCGGCCCATGGCAGGCAGAAATAACCGACGGGGTCGAATGGATTGTCCTCTCACAGGCCGCGGGCGAAGCCGGAGAACACTCCCTCACCGTAACCGTCGCTGAAAACGCAGCCCCGGTACAACGGGCAGCCGAGATTACCTTCACATGCGGCACCTCCGCAGTAACCTTCTCAATTACACAGCAGGCTGCGGAAATATAAATTACTCGTCATCGAAACGACTTCCAGCTAAACGCTCCTGCACATCCACCGATATCGGCACACGATACGGCCTGGTCGTTACGGTCGGAGAGCGGAATGAACGCTGTCGTCCGACCGTAGTCATCGAATTTCCTGCTATCCGTCCCCAAAATACGCTCCGATTTTTACATCGGGCAACTACCGAACGGACCTTTTCCCCGATTTTCCATATCTTTGCGCCCCGCAAAAAGCAACGACAATGGAAGATTACAGAAAGATGGCCGAAGCCAATCAGCGACGGGGCCGGGAGATAATCGCCGAAACGCAGCTGGTCGAAAGCTGGGAGGCAATCGGAGCACAGGCGAACCTCATCGGCAGCCTCTCCACGGGGCTGATGATGAAGAAGCTGGACATCGACATGCACGTCTACACCGATACGCTGTCGATAAAGGAGAGTTTCCGGGCGGCGGCCCGAATCGCCTCGCATCCGGGCATCGTCCGGATGGAATACACCAATCTCATCGACACCGAAGAGGAGTGCATCGAATGGCACGCCGCCTACCGCGACCGGGACGGACGCATGTGGAAAATGGACATGATACACATCCGGCGCGGTTCGGCCTACGATGGCTTCGCCGAACGCATGGCCTCACGCATCGGCGCCGTCCTGACCGAAGAGACGCGCGACGCCATTCTGCGGCTCAAATACGAAACCCCCGACACGGAGTCCATCATCGGAGCGGAATATTACGCGGCAGTACTCTCCGGCGGAGTGAGGGATTATGCCGGCCTCACGGCCTGGCGCGAGGCGCACCGCGGCGACAGCCTCATCGGCTGGCTGCCCTGACGGGCCGCCCCTCCGCGACGGAGAGCATCCCCGCACATCCGGTCCGGCAGCACCCGCCCCCGGCAAGCGGCATTGTCTTTCTCTCTAACCATCCCGCACAGCGATTCGAACGCGGCAACACGTCTTGCCATATCGGTATCGACCGCATGCCGCCGCAACCTCCTGACCATTCCCCGTAAGTCCGTCTCACTGCGCCGACCGGCACCCCCGGAAACGCCATCCCCAAGCATACCGCAGCCTGCCACACGCCCCATATACCCCATCCGATACGGGACTGCTCCCGACAGACACGCCTCCCACCGCGCGTATCATTACGACCGGCCGACCGTAACCGACGGACATACTCCGGCATCTGTCAGCGGAATCCTCCACCCGACCGCAAAGTCACTCCGCGCAGCGACACATTGCAGGACGACAAACGCCCCACGGCGTATGACAATGACCGGAAAACGCCGGACATCACCACAAAAAGCAACGAACCTGCACAGGGCACCCCGTCACAGAAGAAGAAACAAAAACGGAAAATTCAAGGATTCAGGACGAATACGGCTCCGCCGAAAAAAGGAATCCACCGGTTACCGCTCCCGGTCGCCGATGTAGTCGCAGAGCAGTTCGAGCGAACGGCGGTAAACGGAATCGGGATAGGTGACAATGATGCTGCGAGCCCGCCCGAGGTACTCCTCCATGACACTCTCGGCGGCCTCGATACCCCCTTCGCGGCGGACGAACGACGAGATTTCTTCGATAAGCCCGGGATTTTCGCCCGCAGCTTTCACTTTCTCCATGATGCGTGCTCGTTCTTCGTCGCCGCACCGTTCGAAAATGGCTATCAGCGGAAGCGTGACCTTCCCTTCGCGCAGGTCGGCGCAGGAGGACTTGCCGGTCTGTTCGGAGGGTGCATAATCGAGGATATCGTCCTTAATCTGAAAGGCCATCCCCAAATCAAGTCCTATCTGACGGGCCATCCCCACCTCCGTGGCAGCAGCCCCCGCAGCCATGGCTCCCGCGCCGCTGCTGACCCCCATCAAGATAGCCGTTTTCTTGAAGATGATGTCGAGGTATGCCTCGCGCGAGACGCGGCGGCTACCGTTGAGCTCGCTCTGAATGAGCTCGCCCTCAACAAGTTCGGAAATGCCGGCCGTAATATAGGATACGATGTCGAACTGGGCACTCTGCATGCCGAGCGAATAGCTCCGTGCGAGGATATAATCGCCGGAAAGCACCGAAACGCGCGCGTCCCATCGGTGATGCACCGTAGGCTTGCCGTGGCGCGTATCGGAACCGTCCACCACGTCGTCGTGAACGAGCGAGGCGTTGTGTATCATCTCCACCATCAGGGCGGCCAGATAGGCCCGCTTGCCGATTCCGAACCGGGAATAGATACCGGCACAGAGAAAGACCAGCAAGGGCCGGATACCCTTGCCGCGCGAAGAGACGATATAATCCATGATGCCCGCGACGAACCTGTTGTCGCTGTACAGGGCCCGTTTCATGAACTCCTCATACTCCCCGAACACCTTTTCGAGCGGTTCCCTTATTTCACTCAACCTATCCATGCCGTTCCGACCGAACGCACAAAGGTAGTGCAAAATTCCGAGAGAATCCGCCTGCGTCCTCCCCTTCGGAGATATTTTACGCACATTTCCGTCGAAAAACCCCGCTCCGGCACCGGGAAATACGCCAACAGGACACAATAGCCGGGATACCGCAGTTCATAATCTCAACTATTTTTCGTTACTTTGCGGGATACGAAAACACAAGCCCGTTATGGACAAAAAAGGGAAATCCCTCCGCTGGCTGCCATACGTCGCGGCCCCCGTCATATTCCTGTTGGTATCGATGCTTTACTTCGCCCCCCAGTTCAGCGGGGAGAAACTCGACATGCACGACGTCACCCAGTACGTCGGAGCGAGTGCCGACATCGAACGGCACGTAGAGCAATACGGCGAAGACCCCCAGTGGACGGGCAGTTCCTTCAGCGGTATGCCCTCCTACATGATTGACTTCAAGGTGCCGGCATGGCTCATCCGCCACGCCTCGAAGCTGCCCGTGCGGGCGATGGGCGAACCGGCCGTGCTCATCTTCACGGCCATGCTCTGCTTCTGGCTCATGACGCTGCTGTGGAAAGTGAACCCGTGGGTAGGCATCGTTCCGGCACTCGCCTACGGTTTTTCGACCTACACGATACTCATCATCGGAGCCGGCCACATCTCCAAGGTGTGGGCCATGGCCTACATCCCCCTGCTGATAGGAGCCATCGTCTACACCTACCGCGGACGGCACCTGTGGTTCGGGGCCGCGCTGGCGGCGCTGGCCGCTTCGCTCGAAATATCGGCCAACCACCCGCAAATCACCTACTACTTCCTGCTGGTCATCGTCGCGCTGCTGATAAACGAATTCGTCCGGTCGTACAGACATCGGGTGCTTCCGCGTTTCTGGAAGGCGTCGGGGGCGCTCCTGCTGGCCGCCGTACTGGCGGTAGGGTCCAACTTCGCACCGCTCTACTTCACCGCACAGCACGCCGCCGACACCACGCGGGGCGGCTCGGAACTCGCCGAGGGGGATGCCGGCGGCAAAGCGGCACAGCGGGGGCTGGATCTCGAATACGCCACGGCCTGGAGCTACGGCCGCACGGAGAGTTTCAACCTGTTCATCCCGAACCTCATGGGAGGTTCGTCGGCACAACCCTTCTCGCCGGACGGCCCGGTGGCCGAAGTTCTCGCCAATTTCGGTGCCCGTCCCGCCGACCTGCCCATCGGCACCTACTGGGGCGACCAGCCCGGTACGGCCGGCCCCACCTACCTCGGCGCCGCGGTGGTGTTCCTCGCCGTGCTCGGCCTGTTCGTTCTGCGCGGCAGCCGGAAATGGTGGCTGCTGGCAGTGAGCCTCCTCGCCCTCTTCCTCTCGTGGGGCAGCAACATGATGTGGTTCACGGAACTCTGCTTCAAAATACTGCCCGGCTACAACAAGTTCCGCGCGGTCTCGACGGCCCTCGTCATCGTCCAGTGGACCTTTCCCCTGCTGGCCTGCCTGCTGCTCTCGGAACTCTGGAAAGGCGAAATCCCTGCACGGAAAATACGCCGCGGGCTCGCATGGGCGACTGGCATCACGGGTGGCATCGCCCTGCTCTTCGCCCTTTTCGGACCGAAGATGTTCGGTTTCTCCGCTCCGGGAGACTACCCGCTGCTCTACAATATCGCCGCCCACTCCGGCTTCAACGAAGCCGGGGCGCGTCAGTTCGCCGATTACGTATCGGACGCCATGAGCGCCGAACGGGCGAAGATGCTCCGCGCCGACGCCTGGCGCTCGCTGCTCTTCGTCCTCGTCTCGGCCGGCCTCGTGCTGCTCTATGCCAAAGGGCGGATGAAACGAGGCATCCTGACCGCATGCTTCGCAGGGCTGGTCTGCCTCGACCTCATTCCCGTAGACCTGCGCTACCTCTCGTGGGACGACTTCGTTCCGGCACGGCGCACGCAACTCTATCCCACGGAGGCGGACAAGGAGATACTGAAAGATACCACACCGGGATATCGGGTGGCCAACTTTGCGGTGAACACCTTCAGCGACGCCACGACCTCCTACTTCCACCGCTCCGTCGGAGGATACCACGGTGCCAAACTGCAGCGCTATCAGGACCTCATCGACCGGCATCTCGTACCGATGAACATGGAGGTCTACAACATGCTCAACACGCGCTATTTCATCGTTCCGGAGATGTCCGGACGGCTGGAAGCGCAGTTCAATCCCGACGCCAACGGGGCCGCATGGTTCGTTGCGGAGGTGATACCGTCGGATACCCCGAACGAAGAGATTGATGCGCTGAACCGCATCGACACCAAACGGCAGGCCGTGGCCGACCGGCGTTTCACCGACCGGCTGCCGGTCACCGGCACGGCAGACACCGCCGCCTCCATCCGGCTGACCGACTACCGGGTGAACCGGCTCACCTACGAATACGATTCGGCAACGGAAGGCATCGCCGTATTTTCCGAAATATATTACGACAAGGGCTGGAAAGCCTATGTGGACGGCACGGAGGCGCCCTACTTCCGGGCCGACTACGTACTGCGGGCCATGGCGCTGCCGGCCGGACACCACACCGTGGAGTTCGTCTTCCGTGCGCCGAAGTTCCGCGAGGCATCAGCCGTGACACTCGCAGGCTCGCTCATCATCCTCATCGGATTCGCCGCAGCGGCAATCTATGCGGTATGGGACGACCGGCGTAAAAAAGACCGGAACGAGAACAATAATATCCTCCCGGAAGCGTAAGAAGACGGGGAGGGACAACAAACACCGTATCAAACCATGGCTAAAGCCGAAAACACGAAAAGCCTCAGGCGTAAAGTACGCAACTCGTACATCATCTCCACGATAAGCATCGCACTCGTACTGTTCCTGCTCGGAAGCGTCGGCTACCTCATATTCAACGCCGTCCGGGCCACCGACCTGATGAAGGAGAACGTGGCCATCCATCTGATGATAAAGCAGGGCACGTCCGACGAACGGATTGCCGAAATAGGCCGGGAGCTAGGTGCCCACGAGGCCGTCAAGGAGGTGACATTCGTCCCCAAGGCAGTGGCTGCGGAGAATTTCAAGGAACAGATAGGAAGCGACTTCGTGGAGTTCCTCGCCTTCAATCCCCTGCCCGATGCCTACGAAGTGAAACTGCACGCACAGTATTCCGACAAGGATTATGTCCGCAAGTTCGAAAAGGAGGCCGCTTCCTGGAACGGCATCGAAGAGGTGGTCTATCAGCGGGCCGTGGTGGAACAGATAGGCTCCAACATCAACAAGTTCAATCTCGTCCTGCTGCTCTTCGGAGGCGCCCTGCTGGTCATTGCACTCATCCTGCTCAACAACACCATCCGCCTGACCATCTATTCCAAACGCTACCTGATAAATACGATGAAGCTCGTCGGGGCTTCCAAATGGTTCATCATGAAACCGTTCCTTCTGCGTAGCATCCTCCACGGCGTCTATGCATGGCTCATCGCCGCGGCGATGTTCCTCGCGCTCGTGGCGGGACTCGGCGAAGGGCTCCCCGAAGTGACCTTTCTGGCGGAGAGCCGACCGGTCTATTACGTCCTCTGCGGTATGCTGCTGCTGGGGATTCTGATATCGGCGCTGTTCACCCTCTTCGCGGTGAACAAGTTCGTCCGGATGAACACCACGAAAATCAATCTCTACTGATTCACCGGGGCCGATGCGGCATTCCGGTACGGGAAAACGACGGAAAAATCAGAGTCAATATATGTAAGATATGGCACAGACGACAAAGGGAAAAGGCGGCGCACCGGCCGCATCGAAAAACGGAGCCGAACAGCGGAAAGAGGCGGAGGCCCGCATGCCGCTCGGACGGAAAAACTACCTTTTCATGCTCATCGGACTGGGAATCATCATTCTCGGTTTCATCCTGATGAGCGGAGGCGGCAGCGACGACCCGAACGTATTCGATTACTCGATGTTCAGCTTCCGGCGCATCACGCTCGCTCCGGTGGTGGTACTCGCCGGATTCGGATTCGAGCTGTTCGCCATCATGAAAAAATTCAAGGAGTAGAGGGTCATGTCGGTACTTGAAGCCATCATCATGGGCATCCTGCAGGGGCTCACGGAGTTCCTGCCGGTCAGCAGCAGCGGCCACCTCGAAATCGCCAACTACCTGTTCGGCATAGAGGCCGAAAGCAACCTGCAGTTCACCATGGCGGTGCATGCGGCTACCGTGCTGAGCACCATCACCGTCTTTTTCCGTCAGATAGTGGAGCTGTTCAAAGGGCTGTTCCGATTCCGGATGAACGAGGAGACCCGATACGTCATCAACCTGCTCATCTCCATGATACCCATCGCCGTCGTCGGCTTCTTCTTCAAGGACGCCATCGAGGGACTCTTCACCTCCAATCTGGTGCTGGTGGGCATCATGCTGCTCGTCACGGCGTGCCTGCTGACCTTTGCAGGACTTGCCAAACCGCGCACCGGAACGATAACGCCCAAAAACGCATTCATCATCGGCCTCGCACAGGCACTGGCCGTCCTGCCCGGTCTGTCGCGCTCGGGCACGACCATCTCCACCGGTCTGCTGCTGGGAGTACAGCGGAGCGAAGTCTCCAAATTCTCTTTCCTCATGGTGCTCGTTCCCATCATCGGCATGAACCTGCTGGAGCTGATTGGTGCGCCGACGGGAGGAGAAGGCATCGGGACGTGGCAGCTCGTGGGCGGTTTCGCCGCAGCCTACCTCACCGGTACGCTCGCCTGCCGCTGGATGATTCGCATCGTGAACCGGGGCAAACTCACCTGGTTCGCCGTCTACTGCGCCGCCGTCGGCCTCCTTTCCATCGGATTCGGTATTTTCCATTAGGCTGCGGACGACATTGACCCAAACACAAAACAAGCGGAATTGAAAGAACCATTTTCCAAAGAGACAAATTTCAGGGAGGGATACGTGCTCGTCGTGGACAAACCGCTGGGCTGGACATCCACCGACGTGGTACGCAAAGTCAAGTTCATGCTCCGCCACAACGGACTGCGGAACCTGAAGGTCGGCCATGCGGGCACGCTCGACCCGCTCGCCACGGGCGTACTCGTCGTATGCCTCGGCAAAGCCACCAAATCGGTGGAAGCGTTGCAGGCCGAGGAGAAGGAGTATGTGGCGGAAATGAAACTCGGCGCAACCACTCCGAGTTTCGACATGGAACATCCGGAGGATGCCGCCTATCCCTGGGAACACATCACGCGTGAAGAGGTGGAACAGGCCCTCGCCGCCCTGACCGGCGAACGGCTGCAGATGCCGCCGCTCTACTCCGCCAAGAAAATCGACGGGCAGCGTGCCTACGAATACGCCCGCGAAGGCGAAGAGGTGAAACTCCGGGCTGCCCCAATCAACATCTACGCCATGGAGCTGCTCGAATACGACCTGCCCCGCATCAGGATACGGGTGGTGTGCAGCAAGGGTACCTACATCCGTTCGCTCGCCCGCGAAATAGGCGAAGCGCTCGGCAGCGGGGCCTACCTCACCTCGCTCCGCCGGACACGCAGCGGCCGGTTCACTGTCGAGGAGGGATACTCCATGGACGAAATAATAAACATCCTGAAATAACCGTTATCGAATCGGAGGCTTCCGAAACTGCAGGAGATGCACGGCCAGCCATGTACGGCACCGGATGCAGCGGCAACCGCCGGAGCCTGTCCGGGCGGGAAGCACGGGTACTGACGGAAAAAACGGCACGGGTGAAACAAACCCGTTTTTTTTTCGTATAATAATTATTCGGTCCCTGTTTGTACAGAAGCCGCAACGTTGCTTACGACAAAACATCGCTATATAAATTCCCGGGAATAAAGGATGAAACTTTCACAGTACAATTACAACTTTTCGCCGGAACTGCTGGCGAAATATCCTGCCGACAACCGCGACGAATCGCGGCTTATGGTGGTAGAACGCAAAACAGGCAAGATAGAGCACCGCATCTTCAAGGAGATCATCGACTACTTCAACGAAAAGGACGTCTTCATCTTCAACAACACGAAGGTTTTCCCCGCAAGGCTCTACGGGAACAAGGAGAAGACAGGCGCGGAAATAGAAATCTTCCTGCTGAGAGAACTGAACCGCGACCTGCGCCTGTGGGACGTACTCGTGGACCCGGCAAGGAAGATACGCATAGGCAACAAACTCTACTTCGGCGACGACGACCTGCTGGTGGCCGAAGTGATAGACAACACCACCTCGCGCGGACGCACGCTCCGCTTCCTGTTCGACGGCACCTATGAGGAGTTCCGGGCCGCACTCTACAAACTCGGCGAAACACCCCTCCCCAAATGGATACGCGACAAGGTGGAGCCGATTGACGAAGAGCGCTATCAGACGATATTCGCCACCGAAGAGGGGGCGGTAGCCGCCCCTACGGCGGGTCTGCACTTCAGCAAACACCTCATGAAACGCCTCGAAATCAAAGGCATCGAATCGGCCATGATAACACTGCACGTCGGGCTCGGCAACTTCCGCACCGTGGATGTGGAAGACCTCACGAAACACAAGATGGATTCGGAGCAGATGCATATCCCCGAAGAGGCGGCTGCCAAAGTGAACCGCGCCAAGGAGGGAGGGCACCGCGTCTGTGCGATAGGGACGACCGTCCAGCGGGCCATCGAAAGCAGCGTATCGACCAACGGCATGCTGAAACCGTGCGACGGATGGACGAACAAATTCATCTTCTGTCCCTACGATTTCAGCGTGGCCGACTCGATGGTCTCCAACTTCCACCTCCCCTGTTCGACGCAGTTGATGCTCGTCGCAGCATTCGGCGGCTACGAAACCGTCATGCACGCCTACAAGGTGGCGATAGAGGAAGGCTACCGTTTCGGCACCTACGGCGACGCCATGCTGCTGCTCTGACGGGAACGACTTCCCCACGGCACCGGCCGGAGCGAATGCGATGCGTGCGGGGTTGCAACCCCGCACGCATCGCATTCAGAAACAAACGATTGCACGGAAAAAGACTTCCCGAGGGGAATCTTTTTTATCCGACACGTCCGGTTTCATTGGAAATTAATTCGTATCTTTGTGAGTATTTTAAGTTTCCGGTAATGGCAGGTTCCAAAATATTGTACGTTTGTCAGGAGATAACCCCTTATCTACCGCCGACCGAAATCTCGTCCGAATGCAGGCTGTTGGTTCAGGCCATGCAGGAACGGGGCAATGAAACGAGGACGTTCATGCCGCGTTACGGAGTCATAAACGAAAGACGCAACCAGCTCCATGAAGTCATCCGCCTTTCGGGCATGAACCTCATCATAGACGACAACGACCATCAGCTCATCATCAAGGTAGCTTCGATACCCTCGGCAAGGGTACAGATTTATTTCATCGACAACGACGACTATTTCTCACGCAAGGCCGTACTCCGCGACCCTGCAACGGACGGAATGTTTCCGGACAACGACGAACGGGCCATATTCTTCGCCCGGGGCGTACTCGAAACGGTACGCAAACTGCGGTGGGAACCCACCGTCGTACACTGCCACGGATGGTTCTCGGCGGTCATGCCCATCTACCTGCGCAACACCTTCGCCGACGACCCCATGTTCCAGAACCTGAAGATAGCCGTCTCGATTTACGACGATGCCTTTCCGGGAACGCTCGATGCCGGATTCAGGAAAAAGATAGAGAACGAAGGAATAAAAGACCCGAAACTGGCACTGCTCGACTCCCCTTCATACGAAAACCTGATGAAACTCGTTATAGACTATGCGGACGGCGTGGTCATGCGTACCGAGCATCCCTCTCCGCTGATAACGGCAGCACTGGAAGGAACGGGAAAAGTGCTTCTTCCCTGGCAGCCTTCGGATGCCACCGACTATCTCGACAATTACCAGAAATTCTATGAAGAGCTTTTACAATAAGAGATACCTCTCCGCAGCGACGGCCCTCCTGTCGGCCTTCGTGCTGTCGGTAGCCTGCACCTCGGTGGACGATACGCTGGGAGCCGGTCTCATTCCCGGCGGAGGGGAGAAGCTTTCCATCCACATCGACACACTCGGACTTGGCGAAGGCGAACGGATAAGGGCGTTCCAGACCTATACGGATTCCATCGGGCTGCGGGCCTCGACCAAACACATGCGCGGTGCCATGAACGTCAACGTAGGTTATATCGGTTCGGCGGAGGAGAGTTTCTTCGGCAAGACCGTGGCGGCTTCCGTATTTTCGGGGCTGCCCGCCCAGGCGCTTACCCCGAACTTCTTCAAGAACCGCAAGTCACCGTTCGACTCGGTCAAGCTCATCGTCAACATGAAGTACGTATGCGGCGACCCTTCCGTACGGCAGACTTTCAACATCTACCGGCTCCGCGATTCGCTCGCCTATACGACGGACACGATATACTACCATTCGTTCCGCTACGAAGACCATATCGACAGTGAACCGCTGTTCAGCTTCGAATATTCGGGCGAACCGGATGAAATCGAAGAGATAAAGCTCGATATCCTTCCGCAGGGACAGTTGCTGCTCGACGAACTGGCGGCCGCAGACACCACCCTCTTCTACTCCGACAAGGCTTACGAATTCCTGCGGAAATACAAGGGGTTCGTCATCGCTCAGGCTCCCGGAACTCCTGCCAATGCAGCGATATATGCCAACTACCTTCCGAACTGCAACATGAACTTCTACTTCCAGCGGGAGAGGGACCAGTGGGAGATAGACCTCGACGACGACAACAAAGAAAAAGAGGTCACGGCCTACATGCAGTGGTACTTCTCCGACGCCGACGGACTCAAAACGATGTCGGTGGCGAGCATCCGCCACGACTACACGGGTACGCCGCTCGAAGGGGTGCAGAACGGAGGGGAGGTAGCCGCCGACGAAACGGTCTACGTGCAGGGACTCGGCGGCGTGACAGCGACGCTGAAATTCCCGGACGGTTTCTTCGACGCCATGAACGCCCTCAAGCCATCGGAGGATTACGGACTGTACATCAACCAGGCACACATGTTCGTATGGCTGGAAGGAGAGACGACGGAAGCATACGACAAGGCGTTCCAAAAACTCGGCAGTTACTCCGATTACGGCAGCATGACCGTTATCCCGGATTACTATATATCGGACGCCTCCACGGGGAGCATCACGATACCCTACGACGGTACGCTGAACCGCAACCCCGGCAAGGGATACTACCGAATGGACATCACCTCGTTCCTGCAGCACGCCTTGCAGCACGACGACGAAGAGAGCAGGCAGTTGACGCTGGCCCCTACCTACACGCCCTACGAGCCCTTCGCCGACAATACGTCGGTCCTTCTGGCGGCAGACAGCGACAAACCGGTCAGAGTCAAGATAACATACACCCTCATCGAGCCGGACGGCGAATGAACGACAGAGTAACGAACCTAAAGGATGCCTTTAGGTTCTTGTTTTAATCAAATTCACACAAGCGCAGAAAGTTATGGCGCAGGAGAAACAACGCAATACTGACACGAAGAAGACACACGAAAACCTCGTCATCGTCGAGTCTCCGGCAAAGGCGAAAACCATCGAAAAATTCCTCGGCAAGGACTACACCGTCATGTCGAGCTACGGTCACATCCGCGACCTCTCGAAAAAGGAGCTCGGCATCGCCATAGACGACAACTTCAAACCCGATTACGAGATATCGCCCGACAAGAAGAAACTCGTCGAATCGCTCGCCAAGAGTGCGAAGGAGGCCGAACGGGTTTGGCTCGCATCCGATGAAGACCGCGAAGGGGAAGCCATCGCCTGGCACCTGACACAGGTGCTCGGCCTGCCGGTAGACCAGACGCGGCGCATCGTTTTCCACGAAATTACCAAGAGCGCCATCATGGCCGCCATCGAGAATCCGCGCACCATCGACATGAACCTCGTCAATGCGCAGCAGGCACGGCGTGTACTCGACCGACTGGTCGGATTCGAACTCTCGCCGGTACTCTGGAAGAAGGTCAAACCGTCGCTCTCGGCCGGAAGAGTCCAAAGCGTCGCAGTGCGCCTCATCGTCGAGCGCGAGCGCGAGATAATGAATTTCCGAAGCACCCCCTACTATCGGGTCACTGCCCGGTTCTACCGCACGGACGACCCTGCCAAAACCCTTTTCAAGGCGGAACTCGACCGGCGGTTCGATTCGGCCGAAGAGGCTGAAGGATTCCTCGGGACGTGCAGGGAGGCCGACTTCCGGGTACTCAGCAGCGAAAGCAAACCTGCCGAACGCCACCCGGCCGGGCCGTTCACCACATCCACACTCCAGCAGGAGGCGGGACGTAAGCTCGGTATGTCGGTATCGCAGACGATGGCCGTCGCCCAGCGGCTTTACGAAAACGGTTACATCACCTACATGCGTACCGATTCCCAGAACCTCTCCTCGCAGGCCATCGCAGCCGCCCGGGAGGAGATAATCAAGATGTTCGGAGAGGAGTACAGCAGCGCCCGGAAATACAAGACCAAAAGCAAGGGAGCGCAGGAGGCCCACGAAGCCATTCGCCCCTCCTATCTCAACCGCCAGCAGATAGAGGGCTCGCCGGAGGAGAAGCGTCTCTACGACCTGATATGGAAACGTACGGTGGCTTCGCAGATGTCGCCGGCACGGATAGAGAAGACGGTGGTATCCATCGCAGCCGGAGAATCGCCCTACAAGTTCACCGCTACGGGCGAGGTCATCCTGTTCGACGGTTTCCTCAGGCTCTACTCCGAAACCATAGAAGATGAAACGGAGGAGGGACAGGAGAATACGCTGCCCGAACTGAAAGCGGGCGACGGACTGAGCTATCAGGATATATCAGCCACGGAACGCTTCACCCAGCCCCCGTTCCGTTACAGCGAGGCATCGCTGGTGCGACGGCTCGAAGAGCTCGGCATCGGCCGGCCGTCCACCTATGCGCCGACCATCTCCACCATCATCAACCGGGGATACGTCATCAAGCAGAACAAGCAGGGAACCAAACGCAGCTACCGGCTCATCCGGCTCGAAAAGGGCAAAATCAGCTCGAAAGAGCTTTCGGAAACCACCGGCCGGGAGAAGGCCAAGCTGACGCCTACCGACATCGGCATGATTGTCAATGATTATCTCGACAAACATTTCGAGGAGATACTCGACTACAACTTCACGGCCAACGTGGAGAAGGAGTTCGACGAGATAGCGGAAGGAGGCAAGGAATGGACCAACATGATTCGGGAGTTCTACACCGCCTTCCATCCCACCGTGGAAAAGGCGCTCGAAGAGCTTCCCGACCGCAGCGGCCGGGAACGCATTCTGGGAACGGACCCCAAAAGCGGCAAACAGGTTTCGGCACGCATCGGCCGTTACGGTCCCATCGTACAGATAGGGAGCGCGGACGACGAGGAGAAACCGCGCTATGCCAGCATGAAGAAAGACCAACTGATTGCCACCATCACCCTCGACGAAGCGTTGGCCCTCTTCGAGCTTCCGCGCACGCTGGGCGAGCTGGACGGCAAAGAGGTGGTCGTATCAATCGGGAGGTACGGCCCCTACATCCGCTACGACGGCAAATTCACCTCGCTGCCCAGAAAGGACGACCCCTACTCCGTCACGCTGGAACGTGCCGTAGAGCTTATCCATGAAAAAGAGAGTGCCGCCAAGGCATCGAAAGAGCCCATCAAGGTCTTCGATGCCGAACCGGAGATAAAGGTACTGAACGGCCGTTACGGTCCCTACATCGCATCCGGCGGCAAAAACTACCGCATCCCGAAAGATACCGACCCGGCAACGCTCACGCTGGAACAGGTCAGGGACATCATGGCGAAATCCAAAAAATAAAGGTCCGAAACCGAAAGCGGACACGATACGACAGAGAGGCTGTACCTGAAGGTACAGCCTCTCGCATAAACGGTACACCGCGGCTCCCGCCGCTGCCAATTAATGCCTGCTCAGGTAATCCGACACACCGGCCCCCGTCGCACTCATCGCATCCTTGCCTTTGGCCCAGTTGGCGGGACAAACTTCGCCGTACTCTTCGAAGTGCTGGAGTGCATCGACCATGCGGATGACTTCATCGACACTGCGCCCCAGTGGCAGGTCGTTGATGACCATATGCCTTACGATACCGCCCTTGTCGATAAGGAAAAGCCCGCGGTAGGCTACGGGAGCACCGCCCTCGAACAGGAGTTCATCCTCTTCACCCGACAGATACTCTCCGCCGAGGACGCCGTAATTCTCGGAGATGGTTTTCGTCGTATCGGCGATTATCGGATACTTCACCCCTTCGATACCGCCTCTGTTTCTGGGCTGGCCGAGCCAGGCCAGGTGGGAATACTCCGAATCAACCGAACAGCCTACTACCTGTACGCCGCGGGCCTCGAATTCGCCCAGTTTCTCCTGGAACGCATGCAGCTCCGTCGGGCACACGAACGTAAAATCCATCGGGTAGAAAAACAATACCACATACTTTTTCCCCTCGTACTGGCCGAGGGTGAAGTCCTGTACAATCTCATTTCCGTTCACTACCGCCGTCGCACGGATGGCAGGCGCCTTTTTTCCTATCAAAGATTTCATATCTCCTTATGTTTTAATGAATGATTCCGGTTTATCCGATACAAAGATACAGACTCTTACTATAAGAATAACAAACAAGAGTACAATCCACGATTGTTATTTCTTATATACTCATAAGCAAAAAACATACCTTCGGAAAGGGGAAAAGCAAAAAGTCCCGCCGCCTCCCGAAAACGGTGCAAGGATGATTACCGACCGATGATGAAGATGGCAGGCCGCTTGTTGAGGTCGGGCCTCGGCCTGGAATGCCATACGGCTACCGGCAGGGTAAGAATGAATTCGGAGGATGCAGTGATGTCGGCTGCCACCGTCAGGCGCGTATGGGGCGAAAGCACTGCGAGCATCTCCTCCAGCAGTTTCGCATTGCGGTAGGGCGCTTCGATGAAGAGCTGCGACTGTCCCTCACCCAATGCCCTTTTTTCATACATCCGCAGGGCTTTTGCCCGCTCCGGCGGCTTGACGGGAAGATAGCCGTTGAAAGCAAACGACTGCCCGTTCTGCCCGGAGGCCATCAGCGCCAACAGGATGGAAGAGGGACCGACCAACGGCACCACCCTGATACCCGCCCGGTGGCACAGCGCTGCTATCTCCGCACCTGGGTCGGCTACGCCGGGAACTCCGGCTTCGGATATGAATCCGGCATCCCTGCCGCCGAATAGCGGTTCCAGCATGGACGGAAGTTCCTCGGGACGGGTGTGTTCGTTGCACTCCACGAAGGTCAGCTCCTCTACCGTGCGCCCCATCCCTCCGCGCCCGAGGAAACGGCGGGCCGAACGTACATTCTCCACGATGAAATAGTCGAGCGCCTCCACTACCGGCCGGTTCGCCTCCGGAAGGACGCCGTAATCCGTCCCTATCGGGCACGGTATCATATAAAGTTTTCCGTAAGAGGCCATCTCTCCGCTCCATTCGAACACCGGCACCCGGTCTCCCTATTCCCCGCCGCGGCACGCCGTGCGGAGAGGCCGGCAGGTTCCATTTTACTCTTTCAGATAGATACGCTTTACCCGTTCCGACACGGAGGTCATGATTTCATAGGGAATGGTACCCAGCAGAACAGCCATATCCGAAACGGTATTGCCCGGCGTGCTGCCGAATACGGTCACCTCATCACCCTCCGAAACGTTCATTCCCGTCACGTCCACCATGCAGCTGTCCATGCAGATGCGCCCCACAATCGGAGCCGGCCTGCCGTTCACGAGCACGCTCCAGTTTCCGCATCCGAGCCGGCGGTCAAGTCCGTCCGCATACCCTATCGGAATGGTTGCCAGCCGCGAATCGCGCGCGAGCTTTCCGCTGCGGCCATACCCCACCGTCTCCGACTGCGCCAGTTCCTTCACCTGCACGATGCGCGTCAGCAGCCGGCTCACCGGACGCAGCGCCTCCCCCTCCGTACAACTGACGCCATAGAGTCCGATACCGAGACGGCACATGTCGAACCGCGCCTCCGGGAAACGCTCCATGCCCGCCGTATTCAGGATGTGCATCAGGGGACGGTAACCCAGACCGTCGGCAAGCGCCTGCACCGTCCGCCGGAAATAGTCTATCTGCGAACGGGTGAAGCCGTCCTCTTCGGGCATGTCGGCCGCCGCCAGATGGGAAAATACCGACCTTGCGGCTACGGCACCCGCTTCGCGCCGCAGAAGGGCGGCCAGCTCTGGCATATCCTCCATCCGGAATCCGAGGCGGTGCATCCCGGTGTCTATCTTGATGTGTACGGGCCAGGAGGTCTCCCCGGCATCCCGCACGGCCGCGATGAAACGCTCCAGCGACCGGAAATTGTATATCTCCGGTTCGAGACGGTTGGCTACCATCAGCGCAAAACTGTCCGAATCGGCATTCAGCACCACTATCGGCATGGCGATACCCTTCTCACGCAGCGTCACCCCTTCGTCGGCGAAAGCCACCGCAAGGTAGTTCACCCCCTGTTTGTCGAGCATGTCCGCCACTTCGAAATTTCCGTTGCCGTAACACGACGCTTTCACCATGGCCATCATCTTCACCCCGTCGCCCACCAGCGCACGGTAGTGATTGAGGTTGTGCCTCATGGCGTCGAGGTCCACCTCCAGCACAGTCGTATGGCTGCGGCGGTCGAGTTGATGCAGGATGCGGATGACCCCCGTGTCGGAGTTGCCGCGCAGCAGGATGGCCCGGCCCGCTATGCTGTCCTGCGTACAGTGACGGATAAACTCCTCCGCCGTGCGGTAGAACTCGCTCCCCGCACCGAACGCGTCGCGGCACGCCGAGATACGTTCGCCGACGCCGACAAACCGTCCGATACCGGCACTCCTGACCATGGCGCCCACTTTGCCGTAAAGTTCCCAGTCGGGCATGGGGCTGAAGGGAATGTCCGACATGATAAGTACCTTCTCGCGGCTGCCGGCCACTCCGGTCAAATAGTCGAGCGCCATCGGCAGCGAATTGGCGTCGGTATTGTTCATGTCTGTCACGATGATGGAACCGGCGATTCCCTCCCGCATGCCGAGCCGCACGGCCACGGGCTGCAGTTCGGAAAGCTTCGGAACGACCGTCGCGGGCGGCACCCCCACCGCATCGTAAAAAGCGGTCACGAGCGCCTTGTTGCGGCGGGCCACCCCGTCTTCCCCCTCCTCGGGAAGCAGACATTCGTAAGGCAGGGCATCGCGCAGCTCCGCTTCGGGTGCTTTCGCCCGCAGTGCCTCCTCTATCAGCGGCTCGCCGCCGCAGTAGACGATGCTGCGGCATGTCGCGAAAAGCTGAGCCTTCTCCCGCATCTTCTGACGGTCGGACTGGAAATTCTCGCCGTGCTCCGGACCGAGATGGGTAAACACCCCTACGTCGGGCCGGATAATGGCCGCCAGCCGGTCCATCTCTCCCGGACGCGATATGCCCGCCTCGATGAGAGCGATGTCCTCGTTTCCGGTCATCATCAATATCGAAAGCGGCACGCCGAGCTGGGAATTGTAGCTGCGCGGACTGCGGAAAAGCGACACTCCCTCCGGGGCGGCCTGCGCTATCCACTCCTTCACGGTGGTCTTCCCGCTGGAACCGGTGATACCGACTACCGTTCCGCTGAACGACAGTCTGTAATGAGCCGCCAGGGCCTGCAGTCCGGCCAGCGACTTGTTCACACGCACGAATCCTGCACCCGGCCAGGCCGAAGCGTCCACCTCGCGCTCCACCATGAAACCGCGCACTCCCCGGCGGTACAGTTCGCCGATGTGGTCATGGCCGTCGTGGTTGCGGCCCCGTATCGCCACGAAGAGCGCGGCTCCATCCCTGGCAACACTCCGACGGCTGTCGGCCATCACGCTGCGGACGGTGACATCCTCGCCGCAGAACGTGCCTCCGCATATCGCGGCTATCTCGCTTACAGAATACTCCATCACTTACATTATTCTTTTCTACTTCCCGGACCGAAACCGCTGCCAAAAATTTTTTCCGTACAATTTTCGCACCGGAAAACCGCATCCGCCCCCGCCACATCCGCACGCACGGCGGCAACTGCCGACAGGGAGAAAGTGCGCCGCGACCCGTCTTGCGCGGATGCCGCTAAAATAGCACTTTTTGACGCGCCTTATCCCCTGCTGCGCTATTTTATTTCGCCCGCACGGGGACTACTGCCGGAACCGCACCACCGTAATACCCGCGCCTCCGCGGTCGGCATGGTCGTCCGTAGCGGAAGCCACCTCGCTCACGCTGCGCAGATAACGCCGTATCTCCTCCTTGAGCGCCCCGGTACCCTTGCCGTGCAGGATGCTCACCTCCGCCACCCCCACCATCAGGGCATCGTCGATGAAATCCTCCACCCGTTCGAGCGCCTCGGCGGCACGCATACCCCGCACGTCGATGTTGTCCTTGAAATTGAGGCGGCGCGACGCGATATCCACACTGACCACCGTACGTGCCCGCTCCGGCCTCACCTGCCGCTTATACTCCGAATTGGAGATGGCCTCCAACCGGTCGAGCGCCACCGTAGTCAATAACTGTCCGAAAGCCACCGTCGCCTTTTTCCCCTTGATTTCCGTCACCTCGCCGGCACCCTCCTGGCCCTTGATGCGCACCTTCCCGCCCACTTTTACTTCGAGCGTCTCCGGTTCCGCAGCCGGCTCCCGGGTCACCTCACCCTGCCGGGCCTTGCGTTCGCGGCGCTGTTGCTGGCGACGTTCCACCTTCTCCATTTCGCGGTCTATGCGAGCCTGCTCCTCCGGTGTCACCGCACGTTCCTCGACCTCCCGCTCCCGGAACTCGTCGAGCTCACGGCGGGCGAAGCGCGTCATCTCCTTCTCCGCCTGGGATTCCCTTATCACACGGATAGTATTCTCAATCTGCTTGTTGGCCTCGGCAACGAGGGCACGGGCCTCCTCCCGGGCTTCATGCAGGATACGGTTCCGCTCCTGCTTGATATCGGCAAGCTGACGTGCATAGGTCTGTTCCAGTTCCTCCACCTTTCGGTCCGTGATGCGTATCCGGTCGCGTTTCTGTTCCCAGTAGCGCCGGTCGCGGGCAATGTCGCGCAACTGCTTTTCCAGATTGATGTGGTCGCTGCCGGCCTTTCGGGAAGCCGCATCGATTATCTGCGCCGGCAGCCCTATCTTGCGGGCTATCTCCACGGCGAACGAACTTCCCGGCTCTCCCATCTGCAGACGGAACAGCGGACGGATGTTCTGTACGTCGAACATCATCGCTCCGTTTTCCACCCCTTCATGGCTGCCGGCGAAATACTTGATATTGGAGTAGTGGGTGGTGATGACACCATAGGTTCCCGTCTCCACGAAACGTTCGAGAATCGCTTCGGCTATCGCCCCGCCTATCACCGGCTCCGTACCCGAACCGAATTCGTCGATAAGGACGAGCGACCCGGAGCCTGCCCCGGCCAGCATATGCTTCATGTTGAGCAGATGCGAAGAGTAGGTACTCAGGTCGTTGTCGATGGACTGTTCGTCACCGATGTCGATGAATATGCCGTCGAATACCGGAAATTCGGAATTTTCGAGTACAGGCACCGGAAAACCGCACTGGAACATGTATTGCAGCAACCCCACGGTCTTTAGACATACCGACTTGCCTCCGGCATTAGGACCCGAAATGACGAGCATGCGGCGTCCGCGGTCGAGCTTCAGGTCGAGGGGTACCACCTGTTTCCCCTCGCGCGCCAGCGTCTGCCGCAGCAGCGGATGGCGTGCCGAGCGCAGCCACAGCGTTCCCTCTTCTGAAAGAACCGGCTTCACGCATTCGTTCTCCGCAGCCCAGCGGGCCTTCGCACGTATCATGTCCATGCAGGCGAGGTACTCCCCGGCCCGGGCGATACCCGGCGCATCGGGCCGGATACGGTCGGTAAACGCCGTCAGTATCCGCACCACTTCGCGGCGTTCGGCATACTCCAGCTCCTTCAGTTCGTTGTTAATCTCGACTATCTCTACCGGTTCGATATAAAAGGTCTTGCCCGTGGCCGATTCATCGTGTATGAAACCGTTGATTTTCCGTTTGTTGGCTGCCGACACAGGAATGACGGCCCGACCGTCGCGTATCGATACGGCGGCATCGGCATCGGCATAGCCGTCCTTTTGCGCCTTGGAAAGAATGGCCTGCAACCGCTTCGACACCTGCCCCTCCCGGTCACGGATGGTACGGCGGATGGTGTACAGTTCCGGCGAAGCGCTGTCCTTTATCTTGCCGTAACGGTCGAGGATGGTATCGATATGACCGGTTATCTCCGGAAAGCTTTCGACCCCCTGCGCAAGACCGCGCAGTACCGGATAGCGCCCCTCCTCTTTCGCCGCGAGGAATACCGTTATTTCGTTCACCGCACCGAGTCCCGCCCGCAGGGCTATCATATCCTCGATATCCAGAAAGGTGCATGCCACCTCTATTTTCCGGGCGACAGGACCTATGTCGGTGTACTCCTGCAGCGGAAACCCCGACTCCAGCATCAATATCTCCTGCAGTTCGCTGCAAAGCGACAGCCGGTGCGCTATCTCTCCGGCCGACGCCGAAAACCCTTCGCCGTCGAGCAGGGCACGACCGCCATCGGTCGTGCATTTGCCGCGCACCTGGGCCCTTATGCGGTCGAAACCGGTTTTGTTCTCGTAATCTGACGGATATACCATATTTATCATCCATTATCTTCTATCCACGGCCGCCCGAACGACGACAGACCCGCAGTGCAGCGCCTCGCCGCAGACACGGTGTACACTCCCACCGCACCCCGTCCGGAAAGGAACAGGGAACGGCGCAGTTCCACGGCCCCGGCAGGCGGCGCTATTTGTTCTTGCCGCCCCCGAACAGGGAGAAATGCACGTAACGTTTCGGATTGTTCTGAAGGTCTTCGAGCAGCGAGGAGAGGTTTTCGCTCGCCTCGGCGAGCGAATCGTACAGCGCCCGGTCGTTCATCAGCAGACCGATGCTGCCCTCCGTAGAATTGACCGCCGCCAGGGTAGCGGTCAATTCGTCTATCGCACCGTTCAGCTTAGCGACCGTCTGCGACAGGTCGGCTTCGGCAAGCGCTCCGCTGACGTTTTCGATATTGGCCATGGTATTGTCAATCCGTTCCGAATTGGCCGCCAACGCTCCCGTGACCTCATTGAGGTCGTCGATGATGCTCCTTATCTCCTCGCCCTTGGCGCCGAAAGCCTCTGCTCCCCTGCGCAGACCTTCGAGCGTACCCGCTATCGAACCGCTGTTATCGACGAGTATCGAGTTGAGGCTCGTCAGCGTAAGGTCGAGGGAACTGATGAGCTGGTCGAGCTTCTGTTTGAAATAGTCGAGCTCGGAACCGGCCAGCTCCAGAAAGCTCGTTTCGCTCTCCGACCGTATGGTCGCACCGTCGGGAAGCGCATTGGGCGAATCGCCCAACTCGATTTCGAGGGCCTTTCCCCCCATGATACCGTTGGTAAAGAGGCGGACGACCGAATTGTCCGGTACGCGGTAAGCCGACTTCACGTCGAACTTCACCTCCACGGTATTGTTCAGGTCGGGACGGAATTTGATGCCCGTGACCGCACCGACACGAATGCCCTGCACGATGATGGGCGAAGACATCTGAATGCCGCTCACATTGTCGTAATAGGCGTAGTACGTCATGTTCCGGTTGAACAAATCCCTCCCCTTCAGAAAGTTTATCCCCCAATAGAGCAACGCGAGTATGGCTACCGTGAATATTCCTATCTTAACCTCTTTTCTCATCTTCATAACCGTAAACTTATTTAAACACACGCCCGGCGGGCGCCCTCTCCGTCACCTGAACGTACGGGGCGACATCCTATTGTCCCGTTTTACGCCGTGCGGTCTTTACATCTATCCGTTTATCGCCCTCATAGGCCACGACGAAAGCGTCGGGAAACTCCTTCCGGGCCTCGGACTGTATCTTCACGATGGCATCGTAATCCCGCACCCCGCCCACGAGGTAACGGTATCCGCGTCCGGGTTCTCGCTTCTCCGTCACCCGGTTACGGTACGATTTGAATACCCTGTCATTCAGCGGTTTTCTACTTCCAAGAAACCCTATCTGCACATAATAAAGTACACCGTCGTAAGGTTCCTGCCCGACGAGACGGGTGTCCGGTTCCCCCTTTTCCTGCAACTCCGGTGCCGGAGTCCTGCCGCTCCCTTTCCGGACGGGCTCCGTCTCGGCCTCGCGCAGCATGACGACATTGGCCCGGCCCTCCACCTTGCTCTTATATTCGCTGAAAGCGTTGAACAACGCCCGCGCCGCCTCGCTCTGCCCCTTGCCGGAAGTGACATAGCTGCGGTCGGTCTGATTGGAAAGGAAACCCACCTCGGTCAGCACGCTGGGCATGGAGGTACGCCAGAGCACGAGGAAAGGCTCCTGGGTCGTCCCCCGGTCGGGCATGGGCAAGTCGGCCTTGAAATGTTTCTGGATGATTTCGGCGAACATCATGCTCTGGTCCTTGTAGGCGTACTGCATCAGGGAGAACATGATATAACTCGCCGGGTCGCCCGGATTGTACCCCTCGTACTTGGTCGTATAGTCGTCCTCGTAGATGATGATGTCGTTCTCGCGCATAGCCACCTCCAGGTTCTTGCCGTCCTTGTCCATACCCATGACATGGGTGGAGGTTCCCCGCGCATTCTGATTCGTCGCCGCATTGATATGGATGGAGATGAAGAGGTCGGCATTGGCCCGGTTGGCGATTTTTCCCCTCTCGGCAAGTTCCACATACTTATCGGTGGAACGCGTATAGATAACCTCCACGTCCGGATAGTTTTTCCGAATAAGCTCTCCCAGCTTCTTGGCTATGCCGAGGGTCACATCCTTCTCGTAATAGTTTCTGTACACGCATCCGGGGTCCTTCCCCCCATGCCCCGGGTCGAGCACCACCTTGCACACCTTTCCCCTCTCGGCGGGCTGCGCGTTTTGTGCACCCGATTCCCAACAGGTACACAACATAAAGAGGGAGGCTGCCGTTATGAGTAGAAAATTGCGGGGCGTAACCTTCATGCTTTCCGTATTTTTTGCTGCCGTAATCCCTCCGCACTTTATTGGCTGCGGATGCGATAAACTGCTTTTTTTTACCTATTTTTGTTGGCGAAAAACCCGCCCCGGAAGGGTTCCCGTGGCGTTTTTGCCGACTTTGTCGGCAAAGTTAACCATTTTTAACGGAATTTGGTCAAACGAGCGTTAAAATATGCCGCCGCGCTGCTGGCCGCGTCGCTGGCAATACAGATGGTGTTCGGTGCAGGACTGCGCAGCGGTTCGCATGCACCGCGTTTCGGCATCCTCGGAACCCTCCGCGATTCGCTTCCCGACTCCATCCCCTCCCCCGCAGCGCTTCCGCCGCAGGGCGATGCCTCCTCTTCGGTGCCGCCGGCAGGGCAGGATACCGAAACGGAGAGGGATTCGGTACGGCCGACTGCACCGCAAACTCTCCGCCAGCTCGGGACGGTACGCCAACAGCCGTTGCCGGAGAACTACACCGCCCTCGACTCCATGGTCCTCTTCCCGGACTACATCCCGCCCGAAGAGCGCGGACCGCAGGACACGGCCCGGCACGACTCGGTACGGGTCAACAATTTTCTCGACGACGTGATAAGCGGCAAGAACAAGGACTCGCTCGTGTACCGTCCGAAAGAGAAGCTCGTTTACATCTATAACAGCGGCGACGTGACTTACGGCAACATGAACATGCAGGCCGATTTCATGCGCGTAGAACTGGATACCAAACAGATGTATGCCACCGGCGTCAGCGACACCCTCGGCAACAGGACACGGCCCGTATTCGTGGAGGGCGGCTCCACATTTACGATGGACACCATCCTCTACAACTTCAAATCGGGCAAGGCGAAAATCAAGGGCGTGGCGACGCAGGAGGGCGAAGGCTTTCTGCTGGGCGACGACGTGAAGAAGATGCCGGACAACTCCATCAACATCAGCTCCGGCAAATATACGACCTGCGACCAGACCGACCATCCGCACTTCTACCTCGGTCTCACCAAGGCGAAGGTCATCCCGCAGAAGAAAGTCATCATCGGTCCGGCCTACCTCGTCATGGAGGACGTACCGCTGCCCATTGCCGTTCCCGAAGGCTTTTTCCCCCTCACGCAGGGGCGCAGTTCCGGTATCATCATCCCGAGCTACGGCGAGGAGACCACCCGCGGATTCTTCCTGCGCGACGGCGGTTACTATTGGGCAGCGAGTGAACACATGGACCTGACGCTGCTGGGCAGCATCTACACTTACGGTTCGTGGGAGCTCTCCGCCGAGAGCCAATACGTACAGCGATACAAATACAGCGGCCGGATATCCGGCCGTTACGCCAAGACCGTCATCGGCGAACCGGGCGATGCCAACTACGTAAACTCGCCGAGTTTCCAGTTGCAGTGGACCCACCAGCAGGACCCCAAGTTCAATCCCGGCTCGACCTTTTCCGCCTCGGTGAACTTCGCCACCAGCGGCTTCCGGCAGTACGCCTCCACATCGCTGAACGACTACGTCAGCACCACCACCGAATCGTCCATCTCCTACGGCAAGAGCTGGGCGGGTACCCCCTTCTCCCTGCAAATCAGTATGCGCGCCTCGGTAAACTCCCGCGACTCCACCATACAGCTCACCCTGCCGAGCGCTACGTTCAACATGTCGAAGGTCTTTCCCTTCCGGCGAAAAAATGCCGTAGGCAAACAACGGTGGTACGAGAAGATTTCGGTCTCCTATACCGGTAGCCTCACCAACTCGGTCAAGGCCAAGGAGGACGAACTGCTTTCGCCCGACATCTTCGACAAGATGGTGAACGGCATCCAGCACAAGATTCCCGTATCGACGTCGTTCAACCTGTTCAACTACATCAACGTATCGCCGAGCTTCAACTACAATGCCGTATGGCTCTTCAGAGAGGTGACCCAAGCCTACGACCCCGACGCGGAAAATCACCTGCGCAGGGACACGACCTACGGATTCCACCATCTGAATGACTACAACTTCAACGTGTCGGCCAACACCAAGGTGTACGGGACCTACGATTTCACGCGGTACGAGAAGTTCCCGCTGAAGATGCTCCGTCACACGATAACGCCGACGATAGGCTTCCGTTATACACCGAATTTCGGCTCTCCCACATACGGTTATTGGGAACCCTACCAGACCTCCGAAGACGGCAAGATAGACTACTACTCCCCCTATTCGGGCAACGCCTACAGCGTGCCGAGCCGCAGCAGCCATGCCGCCTCACTCACCTTCAGCGTCGCCCAGACGCTCGAAGCCAAGGTGGCGAGCAAGCGGGATACCTCCGGCATGAAGAAGGTGAAGATTATCGACAACTTCTCTTTCAGCGGCTCCTACAACTTTCTGGCCGACTCCATGAAGCTCTCCACCATCCCGCTCAGTCTGCGCATGACCATTCCGGGCCTCAAGAACTTCGGTATCAACATCTCGGCCACACTCGACCCGTACGATATCGGCATCGGTGCGAACGGACAGCTCACCCGAATCAACAAACTCATGATAGCCAACGGCAAGGGCCTCGGGCGCATCACGAACGCCTCCACCTCGATAGGCTACACGTTCAATTCCGGCCAGTCCAACCAGACGGGCCAGCCGGCCATCAACAACAGCATCAATACGCAGGCCGACCTGCTCAACCCCTTCTACTTCGACCCGGACAACCCGATAGACCCGCTGCTGAGGCGGCAGATGATGAGCGCCACCTACTACGATTTCTCCATCCCGTGGAACCTGACGTTCAATTACAGCATCAGCTACTCCAACCAGCTCGCCCGGAAGAACATCGTACAGACCTTGAGTTACAGCGGAAGCGTGAACCTGACGCCCAAATGGGGCATTACGCTCACGGGAGGCTTCGACTTCGAAACAGGCAAGCTGACCACCGGCGTCTTCACCCTCACGCGCGACCTGCACTGCTGGCAGATGAGTTTTTCGTGGGTACCGACCGGAGCGCGTAAAAGCTGGCAGTTCAACATCAGCGTGAAGGCCGCCGCCCTGCAGGACCTCAAATACGACAAGCACAGCTCCTATCTCGACAACATCGACTGGGGCGAATAGGAAAGGCAGACCGAACGCATGCACGTGCTCCCGCCCCCGAGGAAGGGAGTCCGCCCGGACACGAAAGAAACCATTCAACAATACCAATGAAAAAAACAATCATCATCCCACTCACCATCATGACATTGGCTGCGACAGCATGTCAGCAGGGCGGCTCCTCGGAAGAGAACCCGCTCCTGACGACGCCGGCAACGCCCTACGGCGCACCGCAATTCGACAAAATCAAAACGGAACATTACGAACCCGCCTTCGACGTAGCCCTGGCCGAAGCACGGGCCGACATCGAGGCGATAGCCCGAAATCCCGAACCTCCCACGTTCGACAACACCATCGTCGCACTGGAGCGCAGCGGAAACCGTCTCAACTCCGTCGCCACCATCTTTTTCGCCCTCCAGAGCGCCGAAACTTCCGATGAAATGGATGCGATAGCCGAACGGCTACAGCCCAAGCTGGTGGAGTACTCCAACGACATCTATCTCGACCCGGTCATCTTCCAGCGAGTGAAGACCGTGTACGACAACCGGGCCGACTACGGGCTCGACATCCAGGACTCCATGCTGCTCGACAGAACCTACAAAAGTTTCGTCCGCGGCGGAGCGGGACTCGATGAAGCAGGCAAGGAACGCTACCGCGCCATTACGAACGAGCTCGCGACCCTGTCACTGAAATTCGAACAGAACGTACTGGCTGCTACCAACGCCTTTACGCTCAACATCCCGGCAGCAAACTCCGCCAAAGTAGCCGAACTGCCCGATTTCGTCCGGGAAAGCATGGCCGACGAAGCAGCCGCACGCGGCGAGGAGGGATGGACCGTAACGCTGCAGATGGCGAGCTACGGTCCCTTCATGACCTACTCCAGCGACCGGGAACTGAAGGAGAAGCTCTGGAGAGCGTACAACACCCGCGGCATCGGCGAAAATGACAACCGCGACATTGCCAAACGCATCGCCGAACTGCGCCTCGAACTGGCCGGACTCTTCGGCTATCCGAACTACGCCGCCTACGTGCTGGAAGAGAAGATGGCCGGCAACGAGGCGACGGTGGATGCCTTCATCGACGAACTGCTGACCGCCACGAAGGGACGGGCGCTCGAAGAGGTTGCCGAACTCCAGCGCTATGCCGTCGCAAGCGGCCTTTACGGGGCCGGATTCGAACTCATGCCGTGGGACTGGAGCTACGTCAGCGAGAAGTACAAGAACGACCGCTATGCCGTCAGCAACGAGGAGATAAAACCCTACCTCGAACTCGAAAGCGTGAAACAGGGCATCTTCTCCCTCGCCGAGAAACTCTACGGCATCACCTTCGTCCCCAACAAGGAGATTCCCGTCTATCACCCCGATGTGGTGGCTTACGAAGTACACGAGGCCGACGGAAGCTTTACGGGCATCATCTACATGGACTTCTTCCCGCGTGCCACCAAGCGCGGCGGCGCATGGATGACCAACTACCGGCCGATGTACACCGAAGCCGACGGAACCGAAGTACGCCCGATTGTGACGCTCTGCGGCAACTTCACCAAACCCACCTCCTCGACACCGTCGCTGCTGACCTTCGACGAGTTCGAAACTTTCCTACACGAATTCGGCCACTGTCTCCACGGCCTCTTCGCGGAAGGAAAATACGCATCCCTCACGGGGACGTCCGTGTACCAGGACTTCGTCGAACTGCCCTCGCAGATAATGGAGAACTGGGCGACGCAGAAAGAGTTCCTCGACCTGTTCGCCGTGCACTACAAAAGCGGTGAAAAGATGCCGCAGGAACTCATCGACAAGATAGTAGCCTCCAAAAACTACCTGGCCGCATACGCCAACGTGCGGCAGCTCGGCTTCGCCATGAACGACATGGCATGGCACACCGTTACGGAGCCCGTCACGGTCAGTGTGGAGGAGTTCGAACGCACGGCCACCGCACCGGCCCAGATAACGCCCTACATCAGCGGTACGGCCATGTCGCCTGCCTTCTCCCACATCTTCGGCGGCGGTTATGCGGCAGGCTACTATGGCTACAAATGGGCCGAGGTACTCGAAGCCGACGCCTTCTCCCTCTTCGAGGAGCAGGGCATCTTCAACCGCGACGTCGCCGGCTCGTTCCGCGAGAACATCCTCTCCAAAGGCGGCAGCGAACACCCGATGACACTCTACGTCAGGTTCCGCGGCCACAAGCCCGAAACGAAAGCACTTATCGACAAAATATTGGAATAGCCATAACCGGCACTGCCGCACGACATATCGAAGGGCCCGCTTGCCGAAGGGCCCTCGGTATTATTCCCTCGGCGGGCACGCACAACGGCCATCGGACAGCCGGTCTCCCTGTCTCCGTCGGAAATCGGACGACACCTGGACGGCGCGCATGGAGCTGGCTGCCGAACGAAATGACCGCCATTTCCTCAGGTACGATATCCGCCGGTTTCTCTTGCCGCGGAAACAGCCGGGTATCCGAATGCGAAAAACGCCGGCACCCTCCCGAAACACCTTGCACATTGCCATCGGACAAACCGATTGCCACCTGCCCGCCGAAGCGCTTCATCCGACTCCGGTCTTCAAAGTCATCCGTTTCGACACACAGTCTAGACACAGCCTCTCCCCCAGGTACCCCGCTACTCCCCGCAAAAGCGCGGGCAACACCCCTAATCTGTGAAAACAGATACCCTGCCGAACGGGACGTTTCCATGTTCCCAATAACAAACGGTACGGCGGCAGACAGAGACACCGAAGAAACCGACTCCGGTATCTCCCCTTCCGAAAGACGACGGTATTCGCCGGCCCGACCGCCGGCCCCGCATGACCTGTCGTCCACCGAATAATCCAGCGGCCGCTTTTGGTTTCTCGATTATTTCCGTATATTTGTTTTGACCGAACTGCAACAACTGCGAGCCGGGCTATCGCCGACAACCGCTTTGGTTTTTAAGACATATAATCTTATATTTGTCTGAGTCGAACTATTTCGCAAACATGTATCGGTTCCTTGCACGGCTCGTACATTCAACCTTTAACGAAAAGTATCTTTGAAATACAAAACCTGCATCATTCCGGCTTCCCCGGCCTGTCATGCGCCGTTCGTACCGTTCATTCGGCCATATAACCGAATGACAATCAACAAATCGCATATCCGAGGTTGTGGTTTGATGTAGAATTGAAATAAGAAACAACACATCCGAGAAAAGATTTGCCGCCCATTTTGTTGTGGTTTGATGTAGAATTGAAATAAGAAACAACGTATTTCCATTATCATAAAAAGATTACGACGTTGTGGTTTGATGTAGAATTGAAATAAGAAACAACTGACGCTTATGATGACTTGGAGTTACGTGAGTTGTGGTTTGATGTAGAATTGAAATAAGAAACAACTATCCGTCTCGTGCTTCTGCGCTTCAAACTGTTGTGGTTTGATGTAGAATTGAAATAAGAAACAACCTTTCGCGTTTCTTCTGATGTCATTGTTCGGTTGTGGTTTGATGTAGAATTGAAATAAGAAACAACTTCTACGGCTACCGGCAATACGGATGTTTCGTTGTGGTTTGATGTAGAATTGAAATAAGAAACAACTTCTACGGCTACCGGCAATACGGATGTTTCGTTGTGGTTTGATGTAGAATTGAAATAAGAAACAACTTGGGCAAGGCGGAAAGAGAAGCGGCGCAGGTTGTGGTTTGATGTAGAATTGAAATAAGAAACAACGGTTTGGATACTTTCGGTTATACACCTCGTGTTGTGGTTTGATGTAGAATTGAAATAAGAAACAACCGAGAGCGACGACCTCTCCTTCTCCTTCTTGTTGTGGTTTGATATAGAATTGAAATAAGAAACAACACCATCTCAAACATATCGCCATGGCCGCTGGTTGTGGTTTGATATAGAATTGAAATAAGAAACAACAACATCGATTCTACAGGTACGGCCCGACCAGTTGTGGTTTGATGTAGAATTGAAATAAGAAACAACCGAAAGACTATTTCACTAGTGCTTTGCCGGTTGTGGTTTGATGTAGAATTGAAATAAGAAACAACCGCCGACAAACTCGAAATCGTCAAAAATCTGTTGTGGTTCGATGTAGATTGAAATAAGAAACAACTCTCATGTATGCGTCTAATCAAGTCGATGTGTTGTGGTTTGATGTAGAATTGAAATAAGAAACAACACAGACTTTTGCTGCCATCGGACAAATCCTGTTGTGGTTTGATGTAGAATTGAAATAAAAACAACCGTGACGACGAGTGCTTTCCCCAGCACGGCGTTGTGGTTTCTACATCGAAATTAAAAAGAACCAATCATGTTCAAAGTAAGATCAGTCTTGTCGCTCATACTGTGGCTTACATGTACGTGCTCCACGGCTTATGCAGGAGAGAGTGTACGGAACCCACCTGCCGACAGTATTGCGATGGCAGCCCGCATAGATTCCGTGCGTCAACTGAGAGCAAACGACGTAGCGTTCATTTTAGATAAAATAGAGACAGCCTACGTTTCCGGCCGCCGTGGGATCAGTGACAGTATCTGGCAGCAGACAAGCGACTTCATTGAGCGCATGCTTTTAAATGATCTCATCTCCGGACATGACCGTGAGTTTGCTTTCATGTTGCGTAACATTATAAGGGGCCATACGAAAACTACAGAATAGGGGAAATAGCGTAAGAGTATAAGATATAGAAAGTTAAGGTAAAAATGGGGAGGAGCGGAAATGATAATTTGCTATAATTTCAGTGTAAGAATTTCAAGGGAAATGCCCCCGTTTAAAGCCTCGAATTATAATTCCGTCCGCCATTTTCAGCGCGAATGTAAAGAAAACGGCCGAAACCTTATCACATCACCCGACAAATGTAAAGAATTTCGCCGAAACTTGTACACAAACGGCGGCATCCGGCCCGCCATCAGCGGCGGCCACCCCGAACGTCCGCGGCGCGGCGGCAATTGAAAGCCTGCCGCGAGCCCGTTTAAACACGCTTGTTACGGTCTTTTTTAGCGGCAGCGCGGCGGCGGTGCTCCATATCGCCCCGCTACGGCCATTTTGACGCCCTATTTTTCGCGATTCTGCATGTTCCGTACCCATTCCCTCAATTCCCGCATCTCGTCGCGCAAATCGTCTATTTGGTCGCGCTCCGACGGCGGCACGATGTCCGATATGACGAGCTCGACGGTCCATATATTGGATATCTCATCTTCCATTAGCGGTAACGGCGTGTATTTCCGCTGGTTAGGATTGTCGGATGTAAGTATCAGCCTGCCGGATGTCTCTAAATTGTTACGCAATCTTTTGACGTAGCTATTCCCGTCACGGTCGGTCACGACGTACACTTCTCCGCTGCGGATTCTTGCCCATTCCGAACGGTCGAGCAGCCGGACGACGATACGAGTACCATCGTAAATGGTCGGCTCCATAGATTCACCGCTGACACTGATACACAAGCGTTTTGCGGAGGTGCGCGGCAGCATGGAGGCGGGCAGCCGCATGACGTCGGCCTCGTCGAAATAGTCGCTGTTGATGGCCCCTCCGCCGGCCGCGGCCTCGATATCGACCACCGGAACGGCCACGGCGCCGACCGCCGTATAGGCACCGCGAATATCCGCGGCTATTGCGGCAGGGGTTGGTCGGGACGCGCCGTGCATATCCGTTCTCGTGGCCTTCGGGGTGTGCAAATCTATCTTTATTTTCGTCCCGTCCGGGGCCGTGTGTATTTCGGTCGTGTGGTCGGAAAGCGGAGGAATAAGAATATTGTTGTTAGGGGACGTTTTTTGTAGTTTTCGTTTGTCCCCCAAACCGTCCCCTAAAATGTCCCCTTGTTGTTTGGGGACGTTTTCTGTAGTTTTGGAATTATCTTTTTTTTCGGAAATATTTTCCTGAGAGACCAGCATATCTCCCTCGCCCGTCAGTAACCACCCCGGGTTTACATCCCTATAATAGGAGATAAATCGCAATAAATTATCTTCCGATAATCCCTCTTTTTTACTTAATACGCTGTTTGTCATTCCAGTATTGCGATAACACTCTAACTTTGAAATACCCTCATTTTCAAGGTATTGCAAAATTCTTTCCTTGATTGTTGCGATTTTTCTCATACTTTTCTTTGAAAATTGCGATTTCGCAATTATATTTGTGGTGTAAACCTGTACAAAAATAAGGAAAATATGGGAAAGACATCTAAGGAAAAGCGAGAGCGACTTTTGCGAATACGTAAAAGCCTGTTACGCGGGGATATAATGCGTATAGCAGACCGAGCTGGCGTATCCCGCGTATGGGTGTCGTATGTATTGCACGGGAAAGATACGAGCGAGCCGGTTCTCCGGGCTGCGGAGGCGCTGCTGGCCGAACGAAAAGAGAACATCGCATAATTTAATGAATATGGAAAATACAAGATTACAAGGACTTCAAGACAGGCTGAATCGGTATTCCGAGGCCGTCGGTCCTATGATTATCGGCAAAAACGAGGCAGGCTATTATATAACATATAAGAGCAGCCAGATGGTCATGACGTCAGGTCGAAATATAGAAGAGCTCGCCGCCTACATTGACGGTTTGCGCGATATGTTATTCATAACCATAACGAAAGGATTGGGCTTGTGAACGAAAATGACAGAAAGTTAACTAAAACACAATGAGATATGAAAAATTATTATGTAACCGTCATATATCGCGAATCGGACGACGAGAATAATATGAAGCATGTTTATGAGCGCACATGCTACACATACAAGGAAGCCTTGCAGGTGCTGAACGGCCTGCCCCGCTGCTGGCAGTTGGATAATGTGGATATTATAATCAGGTGACGATATGGAAGGGATTACAGTATTAGACAGGCGTCCCCGCCTTCGCTACCGGCTGGAAGTGCAGGCCCGGTGGATTATGAACAGGATTATTTATCTAATAACGAAATAGGTATTGATTGGGAAGAGTAGACTATGAGTTACGTATATAAATGGATTGAAGGCAGGGATAATCTTAAGGAATTTTGTGAAAAAAGATTTGGGGCTCATCCAAATTTTTGTGAAACGATAGGGAGATGTGGAGGGGCTACTATCCATCTCATGTACAAATACAGGGATGAGAATGACAAATCGAAAGGTTGCGTAGAATTATATCTGCTCTTTATGGAACATCCCTCAGGCACAAAGACTTGGAAAGAACTCAATGACGTAATGACGTGGAGCTATGACGAAATCCGAGCTGATAAATCTTCTTTGCTCAAATGATGAGGAAGAAGTGTACATCGAGATAGACGATGTTCTGTATGATGTGGAAATAAGTCATCAGGATATGATATTTGACGGTTTCGACACTGCATATCCAGCATGTATTACTCTTTCGGCCAAGAAAGAATAGGCTGCCTCACCCTCCAAAAACACAAGACATTACGATGGTTAACGACGTGAATATACAAGGTTCTCTTTTCGCCGATGAACCACGGCGGGACACAGTTATGGCCCGTAAATCGAGGCGGGAGATACACGAGGATTATGACGGTTTTGTGGCGAAATTCAAGCCCCGCAAAACGACGGACGATTGTTATACTCCGCAGCCCGTTTATGATGCAGTCTTGGGATGGCTTCGGGAAAATGCCGATATCGAGGGGCGGGAAATCGTGCGGCCCTTCTGGCCGGGCGGCGATTACGAACACTACGATTATCCGGACGGCTGCGTGGTGGTCGATAATCCTCCCTTTTCGATATTTACAAAGGTGTGCCGATTTTTTCAGTCCCGCAACATATCCTTTTTTCTGTTCGCGCCGCATCTGACGTTGCTCAGTCCGGTCGGCATGAATTGGACAGGCATAGTGTGCGACGCTCGGGTGACATACGAAAACGGGGCATGCGTCGATACGTCGTTTGCCAGCAACCTTTTCGGCGACATTCGTATTATGACCGCGCCCGACCTGCTCGCCCGCATCAAAAATGCCGCAAAAACGAAGCGACGACTTATGGATTTGCCAAAATACATTTACCCGGACAATGTGGTATCCGCCGCATTGTTGGGCAAGATAGCCCCTTACGTCAAATTCGAGGTGCGGGCGTCAGAATGTCGAAGGGTCCGCAAACTCGATAACCAGAAAGGGGGAGGTATTTATGGAGGCGGATATCTCCTTTCGGATAAGGCCACGGCGCGAAAAATCGAGGCTTACGAACAGGCGGCGAAGCAAAAACGGATTATCACCGAATTGGAATAACACGGAATCCCGCTACGAACGGACGTCTTTGCCGGAGCGATGCCGGGGCGGGGTACGATTCAAACCATTTAATACAAAACAGTTATGATTAAAAAAACCATCAAGCCGATTATAGACATCATCAAGCATCTGTTTCGGCCCTATAAATATGATAAAGCGCTTATCGATGCTTATACAAAGCACTGTGAACGAATCGAACAGTCAATTGAGCCGGCAAAAAATGATTATGCGACGAAAGCGAGCAGAATTGCGTAAACAGCAAGCACTACGATGGCCGCAGGAAGGAGAATATATGTCAGGCGTTCGCAGATTTTATGAAGCCGTGTTTTGCCGACCGACGTCATCTCGTGAGGTTCACCGCTACGTAATGACTGTGTATATTCATCAATGTATTTCCGACGACCGCGCTCTGCGATTTCTTTTTGACTATATAGGGCAATTGAGCATGCTAAGACTCCCAATGTTAATAGAATCACTGCAATGGCAAACACCCAGCGGATGTATAGCGGAGCTTCATTGGACGTGTGAAGAGAGATTACAATGGATAGAACGCTTGATGATACGAGAAGGAGATGATAAAGAAACGATAGCTGTTTTTCGTATGACGCCATGGTCAGTTCCTGCACTTGCCGCATTGCCGCCTGCAATTTTGCATCCATAACAAATGATTTATTGGTTAATAAAGTTTGACAGACAAAATTAATCAAAATCCCGCAGCGGCGCAAGGCCGCCGCCCGGAGCGAGACCGGGGCGGGAACAACGAGAAAAAGCGGGTGAAACCGCGCTTTAAAGAGGTTTAAAGAGAATTTTAAAGAGATGCTATTACCGAACGACATACTGATACGCGAGACCACGGACGGCACGACCGTCTGGGTATCGCAGCGTTTGGTAGTAGAGTGTTGCGGGGTTGACGATAATTATCTAAGAACACATTGCCGGGACCGTTACAAGCAGTCCCTTCCGGCCTCGTGGCAGGCGGTTGCCGCACAGGACGAGTTCTTTTTGGGGGCGAAGCCCGGCAAATCGTGGCGATGGGGCCGCAAAGGCGGGCAATACTACTACGATATCGACACGATACCGAACAGGAAGCCCGCCTGTTACCGTGACTGCCTCCCCACGAAAGATGAGCTGCTGGCCGAGGTGGAGGGGCGCAACCTCTCCAGGAGCCGGGAGCGGCAGGCGGCCTTGCGCGGCATACTGACGGCCGCGGCACAGGAGCTGACGGACAATGCGGACGCGCTTTGGATTCAGACGCAAAGCGGCCTTCAGATAAGCGTGGCTGTTTGTCGCGATTATGCTCGTGCCCTTGCGTGGTGCCGGTTCATCGCGGCGACCGTCCGCGAGGGACGGACGGCGGAGTACGGTTTGCCGACCGCGGAGGCATTTTACGGAACGTGCGCGGCCGTTCTCGCCGACCTGCGGCTCTCGAATTTCCGCGTTACCACCGGCGAAAGTCTCCGGCTGAAACTGCGCGGATTCCCGGCCGAGGCGGAGGAACAACGCCGATGGATAATATCGGCTAAAATCGGCAATAACAACCGCCGGATAGTGGGTAAATCGCTGGTCGTGGACCACGAGACGGGCGAAATATATCGGTTCGACGCGCATCAAGCTATCATGCTGATGGCCTACGTCAACCTCGACGGGCCGCAAAAGGAAGCGCTTACGACCCTTTACCGCGAAAAATACGTCCCGGCCATTTGCGAGGCGGGATATGAACCGGTTGCCGAACGCACCTTTTGCCGAAGTCTTACGTCGCTCCCTAACCGTCTGAAATTCGACCTGTTCCGCCACGGAACGGACTACTATAACAAGCACTATCTTACGTACATACCTACCGAAGAGCTCACCTGGGCACACTCGCTGTTCTGCGGCGACGGTTCCGGTTTGATAAGTTACCGTTACACCGAGCGGGCACGCGATAAAAAGACCGGCATATACAAAGAACAGACGCGCACGCGCAACCTGTACGTAGTGATGATTACGGATGTAGCCAGCGGCTACATTGCCGGCTGGGGAATCGCCCCGGAAGGGTCGAGTGAAGAATCGTTCGACATCGTGCAGGATGCTGTGCGTATGGCCGTCGATGCAGGCGGACGGCGGACGATGTTCGAGTTCGTGTCGGATAACGCCTCGGCGTTCTCGAAAGACACAAGCCGCGAATGGCTGGCGACGGTATTCAATCGCGTGCGCCGTATCGAACCGGGAAATTCACAGGCGAATCCCGCTGAAAAATATTTCCACATCTTTAAAAAAGTTGTTCTGCGGTCGTGCAGGGAGTTCGTGCGGAGCTCGCACGACGCATCCATAGAAGGACGGGCGAATACAGACAATATGAGTGTGTTCGATTACCCGACCTATGCGGAAGCGATAGCCGTACTGGAGGAGCGCATCGAGGCATGGAACAACCGCCGCGGGGGCGACGGAAGAACTCCTGCCGAACGGTTTGCTGAGAAAAATCCCGCCTGCCAGGTTATGGACGAACGGCAGCTGCGGCAAATCTTCGGAACGCGCACGACGCTTTCCATAGAGCGCATGCGTGGTTTCGTCACCCCGCAGGGGGCTGCGGCTACGTGCATGTATGAGATTCCCGACTATGCGGGGACAGGGGCTGAAGCCATCGCCAGAGCGACGGGCAACGGCTACGACAGCCGCGTGCAGGTAGTATACGACGATAGCGGTGCAGATTTATACAGCATCGACGGCCGATATATCATGACATGTCCGCCCGTGGTGAAATCCTCCTCCTCGTATGTGGAGGCTACCCCCGAACAAAGGGCCGCTCGCGAGCACCTGCGGCGGCGGAAAGAGGCCGACCGCCAAGTACCTCACACGGCCCTGGACGAGCTGTTGCGGACTTCCGAATACATGCAGGGGTACGGTTACGACGAGGCCGTACAGCTGGGAATGCGCAAAAGCGATATCAACGAGGCATACGAGCAGAGCATCTCCATCACGGCCGACGACAAGAAGAAGGCCGACCGCCGGCGACGGAGCCTGGAGAGGCGCGACGCCCGCGAGGCGGACCGGCAGCAGGCAGAGGAGGCTGCCTCCATCGAGGCCCGCTATCTCGCCCGTGAAATGAGGAAATTTAAAGAAAGACAATCAATTAACAACAATAAATAATGGAAAACAGCATCAAAGACCGCATCATGTCCGCCGCGGATGATTATCTGCGCATGAACGGGTTGACGGCCGCGGAGCTTTGCCGCCGTGCGGGGGTCAGCGCCAGTTATTACAGCGTGGCCGCGAAAGGCAAGTACACCTATCAGGATACCGAGATAAAGGACGTGTTTTTTCGGAAACTGGCGTCGGCCATCGGCATGCGGCTGGAAACTTCGTACTGGCAGCACGCGGATACGACGCAGTACGTGCAAATCGTCAATACGCTCGACGAGGCTCGCGAGCGTTGTGAGGCCCGCATGGTTCTCGGCGAAACGGGCTGCGGAAAGACCTATGCAATCGACCGGTTTTGCGGTGCGAATCCCGTCGGGGTGTACCGTATCACGGTGAACGACTGCGATACGCTTCGCGACGTGTTGGCCGAGCTCGTCAAACTGCTCCGAATCGACACGAAGGCGAAGAATGGCTCCCTGCTGCGCGTCATCTGCGAGACGCTGCGCGAACGTGCCATGCGGGGCGAGCGGCCTATCCTGATTTTCGACGAGGTCGAGAACCTCAAAAGGACGGGTATCAAGGCCATTAAGGCCGTTTACGACGGCGTGCGATACGTCGTCCCGGTCGTGCTGGTCGGCACACCGGAATTTGCCGTGGCGCTGCAAAATCTGAAAAACAAGGGGGTAAAGGGTATGGCACAATTTATCCGTCGGTTCAAGGCAGGACAGACGGCGCTCGCTCCCATCGACCGCCGCTATCTCGATTTTATGGAGCAGATAAAGGACGAGGAACTGCGCCAGCTGCTTTCCCGAATTGCCGACAATTACGGCGAACTGCACGACTATCTTGAGCGGGCCATGCGTGAGGCTGATGAACAAGGCGAGCCGCTGACGGTCGAGCTGTTCAAGGAGATGTATAACATTAAAACTGCATGACATGGACGGAATGAGGAGAGAGGACGCGGTTCTCGCGCGTCTGGAAGCCGAAATAGCGGCTATTGAGGAGGAAATCCGCCGGACCGAGCGATACCTCCGTATGAATGCCGGTAGACCCGCGGAAGATTTGGTCGTGGGTGTCAAAAAACGCCTTTACGACCTGTGCCGGGGCTGCGAGGAGAAGCGGCGAGAACTGCGGAAGTTGCTCGAGCCAAACGTAATACAAATAACAATTACTTACAATTAACATACATAAACCATGGAAAAAGTATCGAAAGAACAGGTAGAAGAGGCGGTTCGCACTGTCAAGGAATTGAAAATTAAGACCGCAGAACTGAACGGACGTCTGAAGGACGCGGAGGCGGTCGTCGAGGCTTACGGGCTCGACCACATGGCCGATTTTTCGGACGGCCGGCTGGCCCTCGAAGCGGGCATTATAGCCATCAAGGCCGGTACCGCAAAGCCGGTCAAGGAGGGGAAGCCGCTTTCGACCGCGGCCCGTTCGGAACTGGCGGCGGCTCTCCCGCCCGCGTATGTCAAAGTAGCGTGTGACTTCGGCGTCTTATATGATAGCCAGGATAAGGTCGTCAGGCAGATTTTGAAGGCCCGCGGCATCGAAATCGTTCGCGAGGACAAATTCGCGGTTATCTAATCCTTTTTCCCGCCGGGTGGCTTGAGCGGGGGTTCGATTCCCCCGCCGGGAGCAAATACTTAAACGACACGATTATGACATTGAATGGACAAAAAAAAGTGCTACGGGCTGGTTTCAAAATCATTCGCAGGGACGACCAACCGAAACCGCGTATCAAGACGCTGCGACCGACTGGAGAATTGGGTAATCTGAATTGGGTAACGCTGGAAAAATTCGACACGAAAGCCGCCCGCGACCGCCGGTTTCGGGAGCTACTGGAGAATCCGGATGTTTTGGAAGATTGAACATGAAAACACGGAAAACGGATACAGGCATTGCCATCGAAGAAATGATGGCCGAGGAGGCGGGGCTGGTGATGACGGCCGTTCTCCAGATGGCCGAGGAGGCCGACCGGGCCGGAAACCATAACCACGCGCGTATTTTACGGCGTGCCGGAATGCAGATAGACAAGTGTTTACCAAAAGAATAGGGAATATGGACAGGAGTAAAGCATACAAATATTTCCACGCACTGCTGGGCGAGCTCGGTATCCGCGACCGCAAGGCGGATATCCTTTCCGGCTACGGCGTGGAAAGCACGGCGGAACTGACGGACGGCCAGCTGCAGGGGCTTATCAACGCCCTCGAAGATGAGAAGCGTCGCCGGGTGGCCGAGCGCGAGGCCCGCGAGGCCGACATCGTGCGCCGTCGCCGTAGCCGGATACTTCGGCTGCTCACCGACATAGGGGTGTACTACGTCGAGCCCGGCGAACCGAAAGAGGCTTGCTGGGGGCGGGTGAACCGATTCCTTTCCTCGCCGCGCATCGCCGGAAAGGTGCTGTACGAAATGACCGTCGAGGAACTCGGCCGGGTCGAGCGTCTGCTCCGTTCGATGCACAACAAGGGCTACGTATATCGACGCGAAGAATCGGCAGCCCCCGCCCGCGAGCCCTCCCGCCCGGTCGTGCTGGTCGTCAGCCCGACCGCTTCCGGCCCGGTAAATTGACGCATAAAAAAAGCCCCGGACACGATTATCCGAGGCAAAGAGCGGCACTCTTTGCAAAGATAATCAAAAATCCGGGGGAAATGGCCTACAACAGAAAAGGATATTATCGACGGGCACGTATTATTCAGGAAATCACCCGGAAACACTACGAGCCGGAGCGGCAGGACAGATGTTATGCGGCGATTTGGCGAAAACATATCCGGGATACTTTCGGGATGTGCTATAATACTTACATGAAATACGTCAAGGCCGAATTGCCGCAGGAGATGGCCGCGCCGACGCATAAACAGCTCGATTTGTTCGACGAATTGAAATAATCGCTATATTTGCCCTTGCTGATTTATATTGATTAACAGGGGCTACTTTAATAGAGTTGAGTCCGCGTGAGCCGTTTGGAGCGGCATTAGTATTGTCCCTACAATATGAGTCAGCAGCGCGCGGACTCTTTTTTTTATATACTCTTTTGATATGCTGACTCAAAAGAAAGCTGACACCTTACTGTCGATGACCGTAACCGAAGGAATTACGGTTAATGTGCTGCCGAATAGACAGCACGAGTTTCTGATGACTACCCGCGAGGTGGCTGCCGGATATGGCGTTTCCGAATGGCTAATTCGGAAACATAAAGAAAATCATCCGGATGAATTGCTTGAAGGTAAGCACTTTTTAGGCAACGTGAATATTATTCACGCTGCTACTCCAGGCTCGTCAAGGGGCACGCTTTGGACGAAGCGGGGCATCGTCCGGCTGGGGTTCTTCATCCGTTCGGAACGCGCGCGTCTGTTCCGGGACTGGGCCGAGGACTTGGTGCTGGCCGTCGTGGATAAGCCGGCGGCACAGCCCGTCCCCTCCGGGCGTCGCATCAACCGCCTCACGCCGGAGCGCGTCATCGACCTGCTGTCCGACGTCTGCCGCATCGAGGACAAGGAGCTGCGCGAACGAATCGTCAATAAAATCACGGGAGGGCTTGATTATGGAACTCGTAGGTAGGGGCATCGACCGCAAGGCGGTAATCGAGCTCGACGGTTACGCGGAGGCTCTCGACCGGGTGAAGGCGCTGTTATCCGCCCTCCAGAGCTGGAACGGAGAAATTCCGCCCGATACTTATACACTGTTCTGCATTTCCAGCCTGATAGAATCGCTTTTGCCGACCGAGGAGGACTGCGCCCTGCTCGACCGATATCACAGGCAGCGACAGCTGCAGGAGGAGCAAGAAAACGAGGAATGACGGAAAAGGCGGCAAAAATGCCGCCTTTTTTGCTTTTGTAAGTGACTGTATTTCAGTGATAGAAAAATTAATTGCAATTTTTTTTGTATTTTTTCTCTTATAAAGTTTACCGAATAAGAAAAAAGCGCTATATTTGCAGTGTAATCAAAAACAATAATCCTTTAAACAAGGCCGCCGGGCTTAAAAACGGGAAAATTATGAAACAGATTTTTTCAGTACGCTACACAAGGCCGACAGTTGAAAGCAATGAGATTTTCGCTTCCGAAAACGAACAGGAGGCACGGACCTTTTTCGAGGACGAAAAAAAGAAGTTGTCGGCCAATGAACCGGTAGACATTTCGGGATGGATGGACAATGACACGGCATGGCCGCAAGTGTACTGCGTCGAACTCTGCCGCATTACGGTGGATGAAGAAGACGGCTATGTCGAGGATATGGAGACATTGGATGAAACGAATTTTTATTGGTTTTCGTAACTCATGGAGCAAGTAAAGAAACGAGTACGCCGCCCCGGCGCCGGTCGTAAACCGATAGGCGACCGGGCAGGTGTCTGCATCTCCTTCAAGGTGCCTGAAGAGGTTCGGGATGAAATCCGGGCCCTTATCCGTCGGAGGGGAATACCGAGCGCCGTATTTCTTATCGAGGCCTTCCAGCTGATGAAGGAGCGTTACGGCGACGCGTCGCCGGAGCAATAACGGCCGTGTTCTTACCGTTTTTTCGCGGCGTCCGCGTCGGTGAAAGCAAAGTCGAACGACATGCGGAACTCGCGGATACCGTCGTCCCGCCGGGCCCGGACGCACCGGGAGCGGGTCAGGGGCGAGAATCCCGGCCCGGAGAGGCCCTGTAACGCCTGATACACCGCCTGGAGCAGGTCGAACATGGCGAACTCCGCCTGTGAGGCGGGGGCCTGAAAAGAGCCGTTGAAAACGCGGTTATCGGCCACGCGGACGGTGAGCGACGCCTCTCCCTGCTGGAAGCCCCGGCCGCTGTCCGAATAGCGTACTTCCTCCACGTCGAGCAGGATGCAGGGGAAGCGCACGGGCGGCTGGTTGAAAAAATCGAGCTGTCCCCAGTCCTCGGCCGTATAGCGCAGGTCGGGGACGGTTTTCAAGGCCTCTTTTACGGCCGTTAAAGTGTCTTTAATCATACTTGAAAAAGGATTATTTGTGTGTCATTTTTGTGAATTTCGGGTCGATGTTTTTCGCCACCCATTCGCGCACGTTCCGTTCGCAGGTATCGCGGACGATGCGTCCGACGGCGGGATGGTCGCCGACGACCTGACGCCGGGGGATGTCGAACTCCGTTTTCTTAGTCAGGGCCAGGGAGCGGTAATAGGCGGCGGTACGGCTTTTGCGGTCGGCCCGTTTGCCGGTAGCCCCTTCAGGCGGGACGTTGCGGTAGTACATCGCCCAGAAGTAACGGCGCATGGCCGGGGTAACGGGCACTTTTCCTCCGCGGTTGTGGATGCTGAAATAGGGCAGCTCGGAGGAGAAGTAGAGGGAGCCGCGGGCGGCGGTGCACCGCAGGGAGCGGCGCATGGCTCCCGACACGACCAGCAGGGTGCCGCGTCCCGTATCCATTTTCCGCGCCGGCCAGGGCCGGTCGAAGAATGCCTTGCGGGTGAAGTTGCTATTAAACTCGTCGAGCACTTCCACCCGAAGGTCGGATAAAATTTTTCGGAATAAGAGTTGCGTATTCATAAAAAATACGTTATATTTACGGCAGTTAAACCATCCGAAGAGTGTGTTAGCCGGATTGCAGTTCCGGGGGCACTATTTTTCGGGTGGTTTTTTCTGTATATGTTTCAATATGCTTACATTATCGGATATGCTATGTATATGGCATTCCCCGTCCGGATGCTCTCTTACAACAATCCATGATTTTTCAGTTTTTATCTCTATTTCAAAAAAATGTGCTGTTACGTCCAGAATATGTTTATCCGGACCTGCTCCGAGATACTCGGCATTCTGTACGACCTCTCCGATTTCCAGCAACAGTTCATTTTTAGCCTCAATATGTTTGTGCGGCTGGTTTAACCATTCTTTAATATCGGTGTTGGTAATGGATATAGGTTTGTCAAATGTCCTGTTGGAGAATGTGCGGCCCGCTAATGTTTTTGCCTCCTGCTTTATCTCCTTTCGGCGCCGGCGCAGCCGAACCAAATCGACCCCGGTGTCCGTGTCCTGTTCGGGCGCCGTTTCCTGTAATGCCTTCACGGCCTTTTTGACCTGTCCGGCCGCTTCCCTGCTCAGTTTGTAGTATGGGTGTTTTGGCGGGAAAAGCTGTCCGTCGATACCGGGGTTGAAACGGAAAATACGTTTTTTGGGGGTATCGGTCGTTCTTCGTCCGGCCTCCATAGCTTGCCCGGCATCGGATGTCGGATACTTTCCTTTGCGTACCTGTACGGCTGTACAGCGGCAGTTCCAGCCGTTGGGCGGATAGTAATAGCGCCAGAAGTCATTCGACGGAGGGAGCGTTACGCCGTTCAGCGCGCGGTGCTCCTCGCGGACGTGGTCGTCGCCGGCGGTCCGGTATTGCAGGTCGTACCGGTCGCCGTCCTGCGATACTTCGGCCCAGGAGGCGGCCATCTGCGCGGAGCTTACGGCGAAATTGTACTCCGCTTCCAGATAGCGCACGTTGTAGTTTGCGTCGATACGCCGAATGTCTGTCAGGAATCGGGAGAAGCCTTTTACCGTACCGTCTTTCTCCCTCAGCAGCAGGGAGGCCTCCTTCAGCTCCTGTGCGGTCTTGAATCCTGAAAAGAGGAAAGCGCTGTTATCCAGCTTTCGGGCCATTGCGGCGGGGATGACGTTGTCGGCCACGCCCTTGTCCATCGCCTCGCGGACAATACGGTAAGTCTCGCGCACCATGTCGGCGGCCGGTTTCTCCTCCATCATGTCGGGCGAGAACTCTCCGCGCGCGTGAAGCCATCGGGCGGCCCGTTCGAACACTGCCGCCCGGAACCGCCGCGGGGCGGATGTTCCGGCCAGTGTTACGGGGCGGAGGGTATCGCCGTACAGGTCGTCGAGGGCACTGTGCAGCCCGGCGTAGTAATCAGCCGGGCTCAGACGAAAAAACCGTCACGGGCCGCAAGGGGCACGGAGAGCGCGCCGGTCTCCTTTTCGCCGGTCACTTCGATGCCGAACTTCGTGCGTATCCATTCCGGCTCGACATGGAAATACTGCATGGCCTGGTGCGTCTGTTGCCAGAGCTTCTCCAGGTCCTCCTCCTGCTGATATTCGTAGGTAAGTCCGGCGGGGACTATTCCGATACGGACGAGGGCCGGCAGAATGATTTCGTTCCAGTACCCCTGTACTCGCGTTCGGTCTGCCTGGATAATCTTGTCGAACAGCTTCTGGCTGCTCTCCTCTTTGGAGCGGTTGCCATTCAACGTGTCCTGGCCGAGTTGCGCACCGCATATCAACAGCGATGAAGCCTCCTTGCAGACGCGGATAAGATTGTTGTATACGTCGCCATTTGTGTCAGCACCTTTCGCAAAGCTGAACTCCTCGTTCGTGTCGATGATGAACCAGGCGGCCGCCCCCATTTCGCGCATCATCTGTTCGGCCCGGTCGAGCATCTCCGGGTCCTGTGTATTCGTTTTGAGAACGCGGGGCGGTATGGCGTATATTTCGCAGAGCTCCGACCAGCAGGATTGGGCGAAGCGCGAAAAGAGGACATGCGGGACAGCTTTGTTTAGCAGACCGTACTCCGTGCGGCTTCCGAACTCCAGAATCCACGTGCCGTATTCGCGCGCCTCGCGGTAGCGAATGCCGTCGCCGTCGTCCTCCGACAGAAGCAGTACGCCCTGTTCGGGGACTACGTTTGTACGCGGAAGCAGCGTTACCTGCGGCGTCCCATCCGGCGACGTAGTGAGTTCGATTAGTGAATGGCCGTAGAGCAATTCCTCCCATGCGAATCGGTCGATATCGCGTTTCCACGCGGCGGAGGCGAGGAGTGCCGTGCACTCCTCGTCCACCTCGCCGTTTCGTTTGAGCGTGAACGGCGTGCCGAGCAGGGACAGCACGCGCAGTTCCACGAGGGACGTGAGATGTGCGTCCTGCATGATGTCTGCGTAAAGTCTTTGCAGACGAGTACGGCGAGGATTCTCCACATTGTCGGCCGCGCGCAGGGCGGACTTCCAAAGGGCGATATCAGCCCTCGTCCGCGTCACGGTTTTCGGAACGATTTTCGTTACGTAACCGTCCCGTCGGGCGGGTGTGCGGAAACTCTGTTTTCCGCCGTTTTCCGGCCTTTTTCCGCCTCGGACGGGGGATTTGCCGGACGTGCGTGTGTTAGTCATGATTCAAGCCTCTTAAACGGTAATTAAAGGACATATCGTCGAGTCCGTTGTCAAACTTCGGATGACTGCCGAAACGGAAGGGGGTGGCGACACTTCCGCCTTCCTCTCCTTCGGTACGCCGCAGAGGGAGGTCGGGGGCGATGGTTTCGTCGTCGGTTCCGACCCCGGCAACGAGTTTCAGCCAGTCGATGGCCGCTTTGTAATACTCTTTCGCCCGGTCGAAGATGATGTCGGTGTTCGCACGTTTTATGATGTACCACACGGCGATACTCTTGACGTGCTCGACCAGCAGCGGGTGGCGGGCGTCGCCCTCGGCCGAGAAGATGGCCCGGATATCGTATTTCGCGTTCAGGTAACTCGATGCCTCCGATACGGCCGGCCCCCCCCCGCGGCGGCCGAGGAGTTCC
>OGQV01000354.1_pt1 | contig 46968 bp, 30 predicted proteins | sample 1553311 | NCBI WGS metagenome assembly OGQV01 (sample SAMEA2579976, study PRJEB22360) | human gut metagenome
TTACTATATGAAAAGCGACTGATTTGTGTTAAAATAGAAAAGTATTTATATACATCAAGTTTCAAAAGATGAGTAAAAGGAGAACAAAATATGTCAAAGGTTTTTCGTATTTTTGTTGAAAAGAAAAAGGGAAACGACATTGAAGCAGGTCAAACCCTTGCAGATTTGCGTGACAATGTCGGCTTAAGCGCTCTTGAGGATTTGAGAATTATCAATCGCTATTATGCTCAAGGTCTTACCGAAGAAGAATTTAACCTTGCGGTAAAGCAAATCCTTTCAGAGCCTAACCTCGACAATGTTTACACCGAGCTTTCAATCCCTGAGGATTACAGATATTTTGCAATGGAATATCTCCCCGGTCAATATGACCAAAGAGCCGATTCTGCCGCTCAATGTATACAGCTTCTCACAGCCGGCGAACGCCCTGAGGTGCAAAGTGCAAAAATAATTGCCGTTAAGGGTGACATCACAGACGAAGAATTTGAAAAAATCAAGAATTATATCATCAACCCTGTTGAGTCAAGAGTTGCAAGTCTTGAAATTCCGGAGTCGCTCAATATTAAATCAGACGTTCCTGCCGATATCGCAAGAATTGACGGCTTTATTGATATGAGCGATGATGAAATCAAGGCTTACCATTCATCAATGGGATTTGCAATGAGCATTGCGGATTTATGCTGGGTAAGAGATTATTTTAAAAATGACGAAAACAGAAATCCGAGCCTTACTGAGCTTAAAGTTATTGACACTTATTGGTCTGACCATTGCCGCCACACAACATTTGCAACACAGCTTGACGAAATCAAGATTGACAGCGGCAAATACACAGATGCTATCAACAAAGCTTTAGAGCAATATTTTGACATAAGAAAAGAAGTTTACGGCGACAGAGATAAGATTGTTTGCCTTATGGATATGGCTTGCATAGGCACAAAGGTACTCAAAAAGCGTGGCCTTGTAAACAATCTTGACGAGAGTGAAGAAATCAATGCCTGCTCAATCGAGGTACCCGTTGTTATTGACGGTAAAACAGAGCAGTGGCTTGTTCAGTTTAAAAATGAAACGCACAACCACCCGACTGAAATCGAGCCTTTCGGCGGTGCGGCTACCTGCCTCGGCGGCGCAATCCGTGACCCGCTTTCAGGCAGAGCATACGTATATCAGGCTATGCGTGTTACAGGCTCGGGCGACCCTACTACTCCTTTTGAAAAAACACTTGATGCTAAATTACCTCAAAGCAAGATTACAACAGGTGCAGCTGCAGGATATTCAAGCTACGGCAACCAAATAGGTCTTGCCACAGGTCAGGTTACAGAGCTTTATGATGAGGGCTATGTAGCTAAGAGAATGGAGATTGGCGCTGTTATCGGTGCATCTCCTAAAGATAATGTAAAAAGAGAATGTCCGCAAAAGGACGACGTAATCGTACTTTTGGGCGGAAGAACCGGACGTGACGGCTGCGGCGGCGCAACGGGTTCCTCCAAGGCGCATACGCTCGAATCCATCGAGGTTTGCGGCGCAGAGGTGCAGAAGGGCAACCCGCCGACCGAACGCAAAATTCAGCGTCTGTTCCGTGACCCGGAGGTTTCCACGCTCATCAAGCGCTGCAACGACTTCGGCGCGGGCGGCGTGTGCGTCGCCATCGGCGAGCTTGCACCGGGCCTTGAGATCGATTTGAACAAAGTCCCGAAGAAGTACGAGGGCCTCGACGGCACCGAGCTTGCGATTTCCGAATCGCAGGAGCGTATGGCGGTCGTGCTCGACCCGAAGGATGTGGAGAAATTCCGCGCCAAGGCGCAGGAGGAAAACCTCGATGCGCAGGTCGTGGCCATCGTCACCGAAGAGCCGAGACTTAAGATGGAGTGGCGCGGCGATCGCGTAGTCGACCTGAGCCGTGCATTCCTCGATACGAACGGTGTGACGCAGAACACAGACGCGTTCATCACCGCACCGGATGAAACGAAAAACTACCGCAACGCCGTACCGGCTTGCCTTGAAAACAAATCGCTGGACGAGGCGTTCGCAGAGAACCTCTCCCGCCTCGAAGTCTGCGGCCAGAAGGGCCTTTCCGAGCGTTTCGATGCTTCCATCGGCGCAGGCACCGTTTTGATGCCGTTTGCCGGTAAGTATCAGCTGACGCCGGAAGACGCCATGGTTGCAAAGATTCCGCTGCTCACGGGTGAGACCGATGATGCCACCGCTATGGCTTACGGCTATATTCCGGGTATTGCGCGCTTCTCGCCGTTCCATGGCGCAGCGTACGCCGTTGTGGAGAGCCTCTCGAAACTCGCAGCTGTCGGCGCAGATCCGATGAAGTCCCGCTTGACGTTCCAGGAGGACTTCGAGCGCCTGCACGATAAGCCGGAGCGCTGGGGCAAGCCTGCCGCAGCCCTGCTCGGCGCACTCACCGCGCAGCTGAACCTCGGTCTGCCGTCCATCGGCGGCAAGGACAGTATGTCCGGCTCCTTTGAAGACCTCGATGTCCCGCCGACGCTTGTCAGCTTTGCGGTGACGATGACGAAGGCCAGTAAGACGATCTCCGGCGCGTTCAAGAACGCCGGCAACTACGCCGTGCTGCTGCCGATTCCGGAGAACAAGGAAACCGAGCTCCCGAACTGGGAAGCTTTGAAGGCGTACTACAAGAACGCGCTTGCAAAAATCGCGGACGGCTCTGTTCTTTCCGCACACGTCGTCAAGGAAGGCGGCGCGGCTGCTGCCGTTGCGAAGATGGCGTTCGGCAACAAGCTCGGCTTCAAGTTCGAGAAGACTGCCGAAAACGCAGAGCTGCTTTTTGCCCCGAAGGCCGGCGCACTCGTCGTGGAAGTTCCGGCAGATGCGCTTGAGAGCGTCAAGAATACATTCGACGCTGTTGTGCTCGGCACCGTTACCGATACGGCAAAGATTGAGCTGAACGGCAAAGCGCTCGACTTGGACGACCTCATTGAGACCTGGAACGGCAAGCTCGAAAAAATCTTCGCGAATAAAGCGGAGACCGTCGCCGTAGAATATGATGTGCCGCTCGATAACCACAAGTACACCGGCTCCCCGGTCATCCGCGTCGCAAAGCCGAAGGTATTCATCCCGGTATTCCCGGGCACCAACTGCGAGATTGACACGAAGCGTGCGTTTGAAAAGGCGGGCGCAGAGACCGAGATTCTTGTTGTGCAGAACCTCTGCGCAAAGGACATCGAATACACCATCGACCGCATGGAAAAGGCAATCCGCTCCTCCCAGATCATCATGATCCCGGGCGGCTTCTCCGGCGGCGACGAGCCGGAAGGCTCCGGTAAGTTCATCGCGACAACGTTCCGCAACCCGAAGATTGCACAGGCGGTCACGGACTTGCTCGACACGCGCGACGGTCTTGTGCTCGGTATCTGCAACGGCTTCCAGGCGCTCATCAAGCTCGGTCTTGTCACCTACGGCAAGATCGTGGACCTCAAGGACGACGACCCGACCTTGACGTTTAACACGCTCGGCCGCCACGTTTCCCGCATGGTCTACACTCGTGTGACAAACACGAAGTCTCCGTGGCTCTCCGGCGTCAACGCAGGTGATGTCTTCGCCATCCCGGTCTCCCACGGTGAGGGCCGCTTTGTAGCGGATGACGCAGCGCTGAAAAAGCTCATCGAAAACGGCCAGATCGCCACGCAGTACACCACGCCGTGCGGCAAGGTGAGCGGCGACATTACATGGAACCCGAACGGCTCCGTGTGCGGCATTGAGGGCATCACAAGCCCGGACGGCCGCGTCTTCGGCAAGATGGGCCACAGCGAACGCAAGGGCGAAAACCTCTACTTTAACGTGCCGGGCGAAAAGGATCAGCAGATCTTTGAGAGCGGCGTGCGTTACTTCAAGTAATAAAAGGCAGAAACGCCTTATAAAATTCCGGTATGCGCGGGCAAAATGCTGCCCGCGCAGCCGCGTATAAGGACAATTTGGTTATGGACATTTTACAGAAAAGAACATGGGCGCAGATCGACCTCGACGCGGCGGCGCACAATTTTAAGGAAATTCGCCGCTATGTCGGCAACCGGTCGATGGTCTGCTGTGTGATTAAGGCGGATGCCTATGGGCACGGCGCGGTGCGCATGGCAGAGGAATACGAAGCCCTCGGCGCAGACTGGCTGGCGCTTTCCAACATTGAGGAAGCCTTGCAGGTGCGTCGTGCGGGCATCAAGTTGCCGCTGCTCGTGCTGGGCTATACCCCGGCGGAAGCCGCAGACGTGCTTGCCGAAAACGACATTGCGCAGTGCGCGTATTCTGCAGAATACTGCGCGGCGCTCTCCGAAAACGCCGTAAAAAGCGGCGTTAAGGTGAAGATTCACGTCAAGGTCGATACCGGCATGAGCCGCCTCGGGTTCTATTTTCAGGACATTGAGCGCGACAAAGAGGCCGTAAGCGTTGTGGCAGAAGCGTGCCGCCGCCCGGGGCTTATCCCGGAGGGCATCTTCACGCATTTTGCCGTGGCAGATGGCGGCGAGAATGGCAAGGCATTTACCTTGAAGCAGTTCTCGTGCTTTATGGCGCTCATCGCGGAGCTTGAAAAGCAGGGCATCACGTTTAAAATTCACCACTGCGCGAACAGCGGTGCAATCCTCGATTACCCCGAGATGCACCTCGATATGGTGCGTGCGGGCGTGATTTTATACGGCATGGAACCGTCGCTCAGCGTGGAGCATCACGCGGATTTCCGCCCGGTGCTCAGCCTGCACTCCGTCATTTCGCACGTGAAGGAGATTGAGCCCGGATCGGACATCAGTTACGACCGCACATTCACCGCAAAGGAACGCATGCGCGTCGCGACCATTCCGGTCGGCTACGCGGACGGCTACTCCCGTAGGCTTTCGAACCGCGGCAGTGTGCTCATTCACGGTACGCGCTGCCCGATTTTAGGTAAAGTCTGCATGGACCAGTGCATGGTGGATGTTTCCGCCGTGCCGCAGGCGAAGGTAGGGGACACCGTAACGCTCATCGGCCGCGACGGCGAGGATGAGATCACCGCGGCGGAAATTGCCGGCATCATGGAGACAATCCACTATGAAGTGGTGTGCGACATCTCAAAGCGTGTCACACGCGTTTACCTGAAAAACGGCAAAGAAGTCAGTGTGCTGGACTGTATTTTGGACAAATATTGATTGTAAAGCAGCGGCTTTTGGCTCCGTTCAGCCGAGTCGCTGCTTTAAATTTATAGTGATTTGGAAGGGTGAAAGTGATGGAAAAACTTTTAAAGCTGCGCGATGAAATGAAAGAGGATTTGCTGCACGGTTCTATTTTCCCGTTCTGGGAGCAATATACCATCGATCACGAAAACGGCGGCTTTTACGGCGCCGTGACGGTTGATAAGGTTATTCACAAGGACGCGTCCAAGGGCCTCGTGCTGAATGCACGTTTGCTGTGGACATTTGCGGGCGCGTACCGCATTTTCGGCGACGAGAAGTATAAGGAGCTCGCCGACCGCGCGTTTAACTACATCGTTGAGCGCTTCTGGGACCACAAAAACGGCGGTGGTTTCTGGATGCTGCATGCAGACGGCTCTGTGGAAGACGACACGAAAATGACCTACGGCCAGGGCTTTTTGCTGTATGCGTTCTCCGAGTACGTCCGCGCAACGGGCAGCGAGGAAGCACGCAGATATGCCGATATGACGTATGATTACATCGAAAACGAGTGCAAGGAGGGCAACTATTACCTTGAAAACGCACGCGGTACGGGCAGCGGCAACGGCGCCATTACGGAGGCGGGCAACCTTTCCATGAACACGCACATCCACATTTTGGAGCCGATGACGTGCTACTTCCGTATTCGCCACGATGCCTGCGTGGAGGAGAGCCTTGTGAACCTCATCGAGATCACCGCACGCAGAATTTACGACACCGAGCACCACCATTTTGTCATGTTCTTCAACGATAAAATGGAGCCGCTGCCGGGCGAGGTTTCGTTCGGCCATGACATTGAGGGTTCCTGGCTGTTGACGGAAGCTGCCGAAGTGCTCGAAAAGTACGGCGCAGATAAAGCCCGTGCGGAAAAGCTCCTTGAGGAAGCGAAGGAGGTCGCCATCAATATGGTGAACTTCACGCTGAGCCACGGCATGGATACGGACGGCGGTCTGTTTGACGAGGGTCACGAAGAAGGCGGCATCGCTGTGCCGAATAAGGTCTGGTGGGTGCAGGCGGAAGCCGTTGTCGGCAGCGTGAACGCATGGCAGATCACGGGCAACGAGAAGTATCTCGATTCCGCGCTGAAGAGCTGGGCATACATCAAAGCCGAAATCATCAACGGCCCGGCGGGCGAGTGGTTTGCAAGCGGTAAAAATTCCCCGGACGAGGAAAATTCACACCTGCTGTGCGGCCCGTGGAAGTGCCCGTACCACAACGCCAGAGCCGCGTTTGAAATTTACGAGCGCTGCGAGGCACTGGAAAAGTAAACAGCAACAGCAAAGCCCTGCCGAGAAAATTCCCGGTAGGGCTTTTGTCATGTTAACGCAAGCTTACAATACAAAACGGCCGCTCTCCGAATACTCGAAAAGCGGTCGCTTTCTTATTTATTCAGTAATTCGTCAACCTCGACGGGTTCCAGCTCTTTTAATGCCGGGTGGTCGGTCAGCGTTTTCAGCATGCACCAACCGAAATGATCTTCTTCCAAATTCTCCGGCACGGGACGGAAGCCGAAATCAAGGTACAGCTTTGCGGCGACCCACGTGGTGGTCTGGGTGGGCACGAACAGCTCTTTGTAGCCGAGCGCCTGCAAACGGTGCAGCGTGTGCGCGATGAGCGGGCGGGAAAGTCCCTTGCCTTGCGCGTCGCGGCTTACGGAAACCCAATGCAGCCAGCCACCGGGCAGCTTTTCATCGAAAAACGCCGTTGCGGTCGCAACCTTCTTGCCGTTCGGGTCGACGATGAAGAACATTCTGTCGGGCAGAACGTCTTCGTGCTTGCCGTAGTAGCGCTGCCACGCGTCCACGCCTTCCTCAAAAGTCGAAAACTCTTTCGCCGATTTTTCAATCTCAATCCACGTATCGCGGTCGCCGGGGGTGTAGGTTGTGAACGAATACCCCGCGGGCAGATTGTAATGCGGAATTTCCGTTTTCGCCGGCATGGTCATGAACAGATGGTAATACTTCAAACGGCTGTCGTGATTATCTAAATGTAAAGAAGCTAAGTCTTTCATAGATTTGATTATGAATTAGGATTCATTTCTGCCGCAGCATTTCTTGTATTTCTTGCCGCTGCCGCACGGGCACGGGTCGTTTCTGCCGGGCTTTTTGCCGTTTTTGCGCACCGGCTGCTTGACGGCCGGCGTATCGGAGGATGTTGTGCCGGTCTCCTTGGCGACGGCTTCACGCTTCGGTGCTTCCGGCGTCTTCAGGCGCACAGTCAGAATCATGCGGGCGGTGTTTTCGCGGATCGTGTCGATCATCGCGTCAAACATGTCAAAGCCCTCTTCGCGGTATGCAATGACCGGGTCTTGCTGGCCGTAGGCGCGCAGGCGGATGCCCTTCTGGAGCTCATCCATCGCATCGATGTGATCCATCCACTGCGTATCGACGTTCTTCAGCAGCACCACGCGCTCCACTTCACGCATGATCGGCGGGGTGAACGCCTTCTCACGCAGGTCGTAAAGCTTGTGCGCACGCTCCTTGAGAAAATCGATGACCGTTTGCTGCTCGAGATCCTCAAACGCCTGACCCTCATAGTGCAGCTCATCCGGATTGACCATCCAGCCGAGGTAGTGGTCGCGCAGACCGCGGAGATCCCAGTCGTCGTGCAGGGTGTTCTCCGGCAAGAAGCGCTTGACGTTCGCTTCGATGGCCTGATCGATCATGGACATAATCTGCGGCTTCACGTTGTCGCCGTTCAGCACACGGTCACGCTGCTCATAGATGATCTCGCGCTGGCGGTTCATCACGTCGTCATACTGCAGAACGTTCTTGCGAATGGCAAAGTTTCTGCCCTCGACCTTCTTCTGTGCGTTTTCGATGGTGTTGGAGAGGATAGACGCTTCGATCGGCATGTCCTCGTCCACATTCAGGCGGTCCATAATGGTCTGGATGCGGTCGCCGCCGAACAGACGCATGAGGTCGTCTTCAAGAGAGATGTAGAAGCGGCTCTTACCGGGATCGCCCTGACGGCCTGCACGGCCGCGCAGCTGGTTATCGATACGGCGAGATTCGTGGCGCTCCGTGCCGATGATGTACAGGCCGCCGAGCTTGCGAACTTCCTCTGCCTCCGGCGCAATCTCCGCTTTGTATTTTTTGTTGAGCTCCGCAAAGGTCTTGCGGGCATTCAAAATCTCTTCATCGTCCGTGTAGCCGTAGGCGGAAGCCTCGCCGATGAGCTCCTCAGAGAACTGCATGCGGCGCATTTCGGCACGCGCCATGAACTCTGCGTTACCGCCGAGCAGAATATCCGTACCACGGCCGGCCATGTTCGTTGCGATGGTCACGGCGCCCTTACGGCCTGCCTGTGCGACGATTTCGGCTTCTTTTTCATGGTACTTTGCGTTCAGCACTTCGTGCTTGATGCCGCGGCGCTTCAGCATGGCGCTGAGCTGCTCGGATTTTTCAATCGTGATGGTACCGACCAGCACCGGCTGGCCTTTTTCGTGGTGCTCGATGATGTCGTTGATAACGGCATTGAACTTGCCCTTTTCGGTCTTGTAAACAACGTCCGGGCAGTCTTCACGAATCATCGGCTTGTTTGTCGGAATCTCTACAACGTCCAGTTTGTAAATTTCGCTGAACTCGGATTCCTCGGTCATAGCCGTGCCGGTCATGCCGGAGAGCTTGTTGTAAAGGCGGAAGAAATTCTGGAACGTGATGGTTGCAAGCGTTTTGCTTTCGCGCGCGATTTTCACGCCTTCCTTCGCTTCAATGGCCTGATGCAGACCTTCGTTGTAGCGTCTGCCGTACATCAGACGGCCGGTGAATTCATCAACGATGATGACTTCGCCGTCGCGCACGACGTAATCGATATCGCGCTGCATGATGCCGTTCGCCTTGATCGCCTGATTGATGTGGTGCTGAATGGTGATATTGTCCGGGTCCGTGAGGTTTTCTAAGCTGAAGAACTGCTCGGCTTTTTTTACGCCGCGCTTGGTGAGCGTTGCGGTCTTCTGCTTTTCATTGATGATATAATCGTAATCCTCGTAGATCTCGTCATTGTCTTCCTTTTCGTTCGTCTCCGCCACGCGGATGGGGCGCAGCGTTTTGGCAAAGCGGTCGGCGACGTTGTAAAGCTCCGTGGACTGCTCGCCCTGACCGGAAATGATGAGCGGGGTACGCGCCTCATCGATGAGGATGGAGTCCACCTCGTCCACGATGGCGAAGTTGTGGCCGCGCTGCACCTTGCGTTCTTTGTACGTGACCATGTTGTCACGCAGGTAGTCAAAGCCGATCTCATTGTTCGTTGCGTATGTGATGTCGCAGGCGTAGGCTTTTTTCTTTTCGTCCGGCTCCATGCCGGGAATGGCAAGGCCTACGGTGAGACCGAGGTAGTTGAACACACGCGCCATCATTTCGCCCTGATATTTTGCAAGGTAATCGTTGACGGTGACGATGTGTACACCCTTGCCGCTTAAAGCGTTGAGGTACGCCGGGAGGGCGGCGGTGAACGTCTTGCCTTCGCCGGTCTTCATCTCGGCGATGCGACCCTGATGCAAAATGATGCCGCCGATAATCTGTACCGGGAACGGCTTGATGGAGAGCACGCGCCACATGGCTTCGCGGCACGTTGCAAATGCTTCGGGCAGGATGTCGTCAAGGGAAGAGCCGAGGGAGAGGCGCTCTTTCAACACGGCGGTCTGACCCTTCAGCTCCTCATCTGTCATTTTTGTGTATTTGTCATCGAGCGCGAGAACCGCTTGCTTAAGCGGTTCAATGCGCTTTAATTCTTTCTTGCTGTAGCTGCCGAACAGCTTTGTGAGTAGGTTCATGGTTCGGGAACACTTTCCTTTCTTTCGCGCGGATTCCCCGCGCGCGGCATATAAATCAGTATAGCATGGAACAGCATAAAAAAGCAAGCGATAGGGGCATATTCATGAAAACTTTATAGGTGATCAAAAAGAAGCGCATTTTAAAACGCAAAAACGGCAGTGCAATTCGAGAAAAACAGCAAAATACAGGATAGCCTTAGCCGAAATGCACAAAAAACTCTTTTTTTCCAAATCATAAACAGCTTATGAACAAAATGTGACTTTTTATTCGGTTTTCTCTTGATTTTCGCAAAATTAGAGGCTATACTATAGGTAACAATTCCTGTTTTTCCGATGTGTGCAAACCATAACTGGTCAAAAAAACGAAGAACAGGAAATTCTTTAATTTATAGGAGAGTGAACATCCTTGGACAAATTCTTCAAAATTTCCGAGCGTGGCTCGAACGTCCGCACAGAGATCATTGCCGGTCTCACGACGTTCTTCGCGATGGCTTACATCGTAGTCACGAACCCGAACCAGATTGTTAGCTTCAACCATCTGGCTCCGGATGCCGACCCGGCCTTCCAGCAGATTTGGAACGCTGTGTATGTCGCATCCATTCTGGCAGCAATCATCGGTACGCTGCTGATGGCTCTGTATGCGAAGATGCCGTTTGCACAGGCTTGCGGCATGGGTCTGAACTCCTTCTTCTTCGTATCCTTCATTCTGCCGGAAATCATCTCCGGCGGCGATGTCATCAAGGGCTACCATGCAGGCCTCGTCATCATTCTGGTTTCCGGTATTGTCTTCCTGCTGTTCTCTGTCACGGGTCTCCGTGTCAAGGTTGCAAAGGCTCTTCCGGACTGCCTCAAGAAAGCAATCCCGGCCGGTATCGGTCTGTTCATCGCTTTCCTCGGCTTCCAGAATGTCGGCATCATCCAGACTAACCAGTACACGCTCGTTCAGTTCGTCGATATCCACGGCGCACTGAAGGCAGGCGCATTCTTTGCGGATGTTGAAGGTGTAAAGGCATTTATGCCGGCTATCCTCGCATTCCTCGGTCTGCTCGTCATTGCAATTCTTGAAAAGCACAACGTCAAGGGCGGCGTGCTCATCAGCATCGCAGGCATTTCCGTTCTGTACTATCTCCTTTCCGGCACGACCCCGACCTTCGACATGAGCCAGATCGGCCAGACCTTTAAGGATTTCGGCTCCATCGGCATCACCGGTGTGTTCCAGGCTGACGCTTGGAAGCGTGCGTTCACAGGCTCTGAGCTCGGCGGCATCTTCTCCGCAATCATGCTCATCGTTACGTTCTGCCTCGTCGATATGTTCGACACCATCGGCACTCTGTACGGCACCGCTTCTCAGGCAAACATGCTGGATAAGAACGGCGATCCGATCAACGTTAACCAGTGCATGACCAGCGACTCCGTTGCAACGGTTGCGGGCGCTGTTTGCGGTACTTCCACCTGCACCACGTTCGTTGAGTCCGCTGCTGGCGTTGGTGCCGGCGGCAGAACCGGCCTTACGAGCCTTGTTGTTGCAATTTGCTTCGCGGTTTGCCTGTTCCTCAGCCCGGTCGCTTCTCTTGTCCCGACCTGCGCTACGGCTCCGGCACTCATCTATGTCGGCGTTCTGATGATGAAGGGCTTCGCAAAGGTCGATATGTCCGACCTGCGCAGCGCTGTTCCGGCGTTCCTCGCTCTCATCATGATGCCGCTGACCTACTCTATCTCCAACGGTATCGGTATCGGCGCGATCGCTTATGTGCTCATCACGCTCTTCACCGGTAAGTACAAGAAGAACGACATCGGTATCACCATTATCGCTGCGCTCTTCGTCATTAAGTTTGTCTTTGTTACGATGTAATTCGTACATAAAACGAACTTTAGCTTGAGATAACATAAGAGGCGCTCGCTTGTGATTTTTCACAGCGGGCGCCTTTTTTCGTTTTATTGCGCGTTTTTGTCCTGCTATACTTTGGACATATCGGACGAGTAAAAGGAGCAGGCGATGAAACAGGCGGATAATTTGCTTTTAAACGCGTTGAAAGCAGCGGTACATAACGAAAAAGCGGCGCTCGGTGTGCTGCCGCAGGAAACACAGACGGAGCTTTTGCGCCAGGCGGTGCGCCACGGCGTGCTGCCGCTTGTTCTTGATGCGTGCGGCAAGGCACTGAAAGCTGCGCGGCGAATGGCGTTTTGCCAAACGGCAGAGCAGATTTTGAAAACGCAGGTATTTTTACAGCTTTACAGCAAGCTGCGCGAAATGAAATTGCATCCGCTCGTGCTGAAAGGCCCGGTGTGCGCTGCGTTGTACCCGAAGCCGGAGCTGCGGCTGTTCTCGGATGTCGATTTACTGGCGGTTTCGGGTGAATTTGACCGCACACGCAATGCTTTATTGCGGCTCGGCTGCCGCACAGCAGGGGAGAGTGTCGATCCGCTTGAGCAGACATTTTACCTGCCCGGCAGTCCGCTCGTTTTAGAACTGCACGGCGCGGCGTTCTCGGAAAACGATGCGTACGGGCACATGAAAGCCTTTTTCACGCATGAAAAGCTGCGCACGGAAACCGTTTCCGTGCAGGGCGAAGAAATTTATACGTTTGGCGCGAACGAGACGTTTTTGTACCTTTTGTGCCACAGCTTAAAGCACTTTCTGCACGGCGGGTGCGGCATCCGAGCGGTGTGTGATTTGCTGTTGTTTGCCGAAAAGCATGAAAAGAAGCTTGACAAACTGTATTTGCGCCGCTGCTGCGAAAAGCTTTCGGCACTCGAATTTTTGACGGCGCTCTTTGAAATCGGCGAGAAATATCTCGGCTTTGGGAAAACGGAAAGCTTAGCGCTGCTTCGTGTGCACCCTGCGCCGGATGAGACTGCGCTTTTAGAGGATATTTTGGCAGGCGGCGTGCACGGTGCGGCAGAAAAAAGCCGCTTGCACAGTGCGAACATGACGCTGTACGCGGCGGCTGTGCAGAATGCAGGAAAACGCGAGCGCTTTTCCGTGCTGCGTGCGGCGTTCCCCTCTGCAAAAGCGCTGCATTGCGCGCCGCATAGCTTGCCTGCCGCATGGGGAAGGCGGCTTATACGCTACGGTAAGGAAAGCATTCAAAACCGTACGAGTCTTAGAAAAAGTGTCGAGATCGGCAAGCGGCGCGTGGTGCTCCTCAAAACATATCACCTCATAAAATAAGCCGGCGGCTGCGCCCAACTCGGGTACAGCCGCCGGTGCTTTATTTTTGATTAACGGATGCGGAACGTCTTGATCTCATACGGCTTGATGGTGAATTTGAATGTACCGCCTTCGACCGGGACATCCGTGAGCGCATTCTCCTGCAAGTCACACTCCGTAACGGAAGCGATGGGGCGGTTCCAATACAGTTTTGTCGTTGTGCGGGCGTTTTCACATTCGTACAGACGCACGATCACGCCGTCGCCGTCTTCCGCCTGCTTGACGGTTTCCAAAATGACGTTTTTGGCGTCCACACTCGCGAGAAAGTACGCTTCGCCTGCTGTGCCGCCTGCGGTGGCGCGCACAGGTTGATTCAGGAAGTACGCCTGCGCTACGGTCTCCGCGCTGCGCCATGTTTCGGCGTGCGGGTAGAGCGCGTAGGTGAATACGTGCATCTCCTGATCGGCGACAGGGTTCGGCTCTGTGCCGGATTTGATGAGCGTCAGCGCCATTTCGCCGTTGTGCACGGAGTGACCGTATTTGCAGTCGTTTAACAGGCTGATGCCGTAGTGACCCTCGGAAACATCGATCCACTTTTGGCCGCAGCTCTCAAAGCGTGCCTGATCCCAGCTCGTGTTCTGATGTGTTTTGCGCGTCACGTTGCCGAACTGAATCTCAAATGTTGCTTCGTCCGTGTGTACGTCCATCGGGAAGTGGGCTTTCAGGAGGTGCTGGTGCTCTTTCCAGTCGACCGTCGTCTCAAAGTCGATGCGCGGGCACGCGGTGTAGAAGTGAATTTTCTGGCAGATGACCGAACGGCTGACCTTGCGCTCAATCTCGAGAGTTGCGCGCACGGGGCCGCGTTCCGTCCATTCCATGCGCTGCACGTCGGTGACGTCCCAGAATTTCTCCGTATAGTAGCAGTCGATGTCCCAGTTGTCGTAGTGCATCGGCTTGTCCTCGTACATGCGCATCAGGTTCGCATATTTGCCGGGCTGCACGGTCTCGCGGTCGTTTTTGCGGTCATAAAGGCGCGTGATGAGCCCGTTTCCATCAAATTCAACCGTGTAGAACGGCGTCGTGATCGTGCTGCCGTCAATGTGCAGCGGGTTTTCAAAGCTGCCTGCTTCGACCGGCGCAAAGCACTTGTAGCCCTTCGGCGGCAAGTCGGGCAGGAACGCCACAGCACCGTTTTCGGTCTGCTGCACGGGATAAGTATTTTTGCCGTCGGAAAGTGCATTTGCGGTGCAATTTTCAAGTACAACGATATCATTGCGCGTTTTACCCGTCGTGTTGAACACCGTGATGCCTTCTCCCTGCGGTGCAAGCACTTGCATGCGGTCGGCAGAAAGCGCAGAGATCGTCTCCGCCATCGCATCGTATTCCTTTTTCGTCTGCTCGTAGACCTCGTGAATGGCAGTGCCGGGCAGAATATCATGGAATTGATTCAAAAGCGTGTTTTTCCACAGGCTGTCGAGCGCTTCCGCGGGGTAGGGGAGCTGCGGTGCTGCCAGTACGCTCAAAAGCTCCAAGTCCATGAGTCCCAGCTCTGTTTTGCGGTTGCCGCGCTTGTTGCGCGCCATGGAGGTGTATGTGCCGCGGTGATACTCGAAGTAGAGCTCACCCTCCCACGTGGGCAGTCGTTTGCTGTCTTTTACGCGCTCGTTCAGTTCGTCAAAATACTGCCGCGCGAAGACCTGCCGCACCTTCGGGATGCCCAAAACGCCTTTTTCCATGCGCTTGCTCGTCTCCAGCATATCGCGGGTCGGGCCGCCGCCGCCGTCACCGTAGCCGTAAGCGATGAGAATATCGTTGTTGATGTCTTTGTTTTGGTAGCGCTCCCAGCCGCCCATAATGGCATCCGGGTGCAGCATGCCGTTGTAGGTGGTGAAGAAGTTCTGCACGTTCTGGCCGATGCTGAGTGTGGTGATGAAATGCGTCAGCACTTCGCTGCCGTCAATGCCGCGCCACTCGAATGTATCGAACGGCACTTCGTTGAACTGGTTCCACGAAAGCTTCGTCGTCATAAAGTAATCGATGCCGCTCTTTTTCATGATCTGCGGCAGCGCGCCGGAATAGCCGAACACGTCCGGCAGCCACAAAATGCGGTTATCCACGCCGAATTCCTCGCGGAAGAAGCGCTTGCCGTGAATGAACTGGCGCACAAGGCTTTCACCGCTCGTCAGGTTGCAGTCGGCTTCCAGCCACATGCCGCCCTCCGGCTCCCAACGCTTTTCCTTCACGCGCTCTTTCAGGCGCGCATACAGCTCCGGATAACGCTCTTTTAAGAAATAATAAAGCTGCGGCTGACTGGACATGAAGCGATAATTCGGGTATTCGTCCATAAGCTTCAAAACCGTCGCAAAGCTGCGCGCGGTCTTTTCACGCGTCTGGGCGACCGTCCACAGCCATGCCACGTCGATGTGCGTGTGGCCGATGCAGCTCGCAATCACGTCGTCGTGTCCCGCAAGGTCGGTGTAGACCGCTTTTTTTAGATATGCAGAAGCCGCGCGCACGGAAGCGTAAAATTCCTCGCTGTATGGCGTGCGCAGGTCGAGCAGGTTTATGCCTTCGTTCAGCGCGTTTTCCAGCAGCATGCGGTTTCGGTCTTCCTTTTCCATGCGCGAAAACGCCTCGACCGGCACCTTCAAGTCATAATACAGCGCTTCAATCTCCGGGTCAATCTCCTGAATTTCCATAAAGAGATTGAATTCGTTGTGGATGGTGCCGGTGTACGCTTGCAAGTCGAACACAAGCTTTTCGCCGGAAATCGCTTTCGGGGAAAGCAGTACGTCACGGTGATTCACGTCCATGCCCTGCACGGGCACGTTGTTCACAAACAGCAAAAACTGCGGGTTTTTGCCGTCGTCCCCTTCGATCTGCGTGCGCACATTCAGCCACATTGCCTTGCCGTTAAGCGCTTTCGGCACGGTGAATTCCGTGCGGAACCAATAGTACTCGTCCGGGCCGTACCAGTGCATGGTGCGGCTGTCAAACGACGTCCACGGCGGCGTAGCGGCATCTGCTGCTTCGGGGCGGATATACGTGCCCTTTTTGCAGATAAGGTCGGTCAGCGGAATGCGCTGCACGATGCGCAGACGGTAAAGCTCATCACAAATGCGCTCCACACGTTTAGCGAGATACCTCATAGTTGCAACTCCTTTTCTATAGCGGTTTGGGGTTTCGTTAAGACTGGTGCTTTTGACTTGATTTTATCATAATAAGGTATAGAAAACAAGATAAAATGCACAGATTGTTCCGGATTTTTACACATTAGAATTGTCTTTACGCACACGTCGCGTCGAAAATGCAGAAAAACAAGTTATTTATGCACAGAACATAAAAAATAATTGAAAATCAGCGGAAAGTACGCTATACTAAATCTATAAATCAGAGCGTATTTTGAGAAAAGCAACGGTGGCTCAGCCCCGAAAAACACCCGGAAAAACAGCGGCTTTGGAGTGCCGTATTCAAATCACATCACATAGAAAACAGAGGAAAAAATATGCGAAAAAAGGCTTGGATCCTTTTGCTTTTTGCCACGCTTATTGCGCTGCTTTGCGCATGCAGCGATACGGCACAGCAACCGGAGACGGAAAAACCGAAAATACGTATCGGCGGCACAACGTATGCGCCGTATTTTTACCGCAATATCGGCGGCAACTATACCGGCATCGACGTGGAGATTGCCGAGGAAGCCTGTGCGCGTATCGGGTATGAGCCGATCTTCGTGGAGCTCGATATCGACAAGGGCTTTGAGCTTTTGGATGAAGACTATGTGGATTGCCTTTGGTGCTGCCTGACGATGGAAGGCAACGAAGATAAGTTTATTTGGGCAGGGCCGTATATGTACACGCAGCGCGTGGTCGTGGTGCCGGCGGACAGCGAGATTGAAACACTGGAAGACCTTGCCGGAAAGTGCGTGGCGGTGCAGGCCGGCTCTATAAGCGAGGAGATCATTTTAAAAGGGCTGAACCCGAATTTGCCGGAGATTACGGACCTTTCCACATTCAGCACGGTGGGCGAGGTGTTTACTTCGCTGCGCAAGGGCTATACGGATGCGGCCGTCGGGCATGAAAGCTCGCTGAGATTATATACGGACGAATACCCGGACGGCTACCGCTACCTCAACATGAACATGTACAGCGACGCCGTGGGCGTGGCATTTAAACCGGACGGCGATGCAGTACTGGCGGAAAAGCTGACGCAGACGCTGCTTGAAATGCGCGAAGACGGCACAATGGCCGCTATTGTGAAAAAATATGGGTTGGATGCCGAAAAAAGCGTGAACGGAGGTACCGAATGATGCCGAAGTTCAAGGGAAAAACAAAACCGAAGCTCCATAAGCCGAGCATGGAAACGGTCATGCGGTGGATTGTCACGCTTCTTCTCGGCTTTGTTGTGCTGCTGCCGGTATTTGCAGGCGTAACACAGTATGAACAGAACAAGGCGAAAGCGGATGTTGAGGACGTACTCGCTTTTATGCAGACAAGCTGCCGCAAGTACGACAACTACCGCTTGGCCAATACCACCGAAGCGCTGCAGGATGTTTTGACCAAAGTCAAAACGCTGACGGCGTACCGTTATGAAGAGGAAGACGCGCTTTTAAACGAAAACCGCTTACAGCGCTATGCGAAATTTCAGTATTTGACCGGCATTTTTGTTTTGGATGAAGATTTCTCCGTGCTGGCCCATTACGATAAAAACGGCAAGGATGAAAGTCTGTTGCTCAACCAGATGGTAGAGGACAAAAATGCAGCGGATATTTTGAACTATCCGCAGAAAACCTATGCCGACCAGATCTGTTTAAACGGCAATACGTATAACTACGCCGTTTCCGCACGGCAGGATAAACCGGGCCTCGTTATTTGTTATACGGATGTCACGCGCTTTCAAAACGATAAAAATGAGCTTTCTCTCTCCACCATGCTGGATGCTGAAATGTTTCGGCAGGATGTGACCGTCGTCATCACGGACGGGACGCGCGTTATCAGCACGAATTGCGAGCAGCTGGAGAACGTGCTTGTGCGGTATTATCCTATTGCCGACGTGCTCGTTGGGGGGGAGCAACTTACACCGGACACATTGCTGCAATTAAAAAACGACAGCGGCACATGGTACGGTATGTTCACCCAGTACAGAGATTATTATTTGTATGCCTTTTTCCCGAGCAGCGTAGTCTACGCAGGTCGCCGCGGTTGGATGCTGCTGTTTGCGGCAATCTACCTGTTTTGCGGCATGGGATACCTTGTTTGGCGGCAGTACAGTAAAAAGCGCCGCCTGCTGCGTATGGAAAAGGAATACCACCTTGTCAGCGCCATTTCGAGCATCTACCTGTCAAACCTGCTCATTCACCCGCAGGACGATACATGGGAGCCCATTGTGCAGAGTGAGCGCATGAAAGCAGTCACAAACGGTATTTTAAGCGCAAAAGCCATGCTGGAAAAGTTTAACACCGAGTGCGTAGCCGAGGCGTACCGGGAGGAATTCCGTGCGTTTACGGACCTCGATACCGCTCAGCAGCGCTTAGAGGGCAAGGCTTTTGACGGCTTCACAATGGAAAATGTGGAGGGCAAGTGGTACCAGCTGCTTCTTGTGCCGCAGCGCCGCTTTACGCACCGGGAAAAGCCGAGCTCACTCATGCTTTTGTTCCGCGATGTTTCGAAGCAAAAGGAGCGCGATATGGAATATCAGGAAAACCTGCGCCGCGCAGCAGAGGAAGCTACCCTTGCAAACGCCGCCAAAACGGATTTCCTGCGCCGCATGAGCCATGACATCCGCACGCCGATCAACGGCATCCGCGGCATGGTACAGATTGCCGACCGTTTCCCGAATGACGCGAAAAAGCAGGCGGAATGCCGCGAAAAAATTATGCGGTCTTCAGATTTTCTTTTAGAGCTTGTAAACGATGTGCTCGATATGAGCAAGCTGGAATCCGGCGAAATGCAGCTTGAGGAAGTGCCGTTCAATTTGAACGAGCTGCTGCACGATGTGGGCACGCTGCTCTCCACGCAAGCGCAGGCGCGCGGTATTACGTGTACCATCACAATGGAAGATAAGCGCGAAAAGCATGTCATCGGTAGCCCACTGCATTTAAGACAGATCTTTCAAAACATCGGCGGCAACGCCATCAAGTATGGCAGAGCCGGCGGCTATGTACATGCTACGTGCAGCATCGTTTCACAAACAGAGAACACCGTTCGCTACCGCTTTATCTGTGAAGATAACGGCTGCGGCATGAGCGAAGAATACCAAAAGCATATGTTTGAGCCGTTCTCGCAGGAAAATTCCGGTGCACGCACTACGTATCAGGGTACGGGGCTCGGCCTTTCCATCGTGAAAAAACTCGTGGATGCCATGGGCGGCACCGTCACCGTGGTCAGCGAAAAGGGCGTGGGCACCACATTCATCACGGAGATTCCGCTGAAGCTCGACCCCGCGGCGTCTGATGCCGAAAAGCCGGAGGAAGAGATCGATACCACCGTGTTCCGCGGACTGCATGTGCTGCTTGTGGAGGATAACGAAGTGAACATGGAGATTGCGGCGTTCCTGCTTGAGGACAGCGGCGCCGAGGTCACAAAAGCATGGAACGGCGCAGAGGGCCTGGAGAAATTCAACGCCTCGGCCCCGGGTACGTATGATCTCATCTTAATGGACATCATGATGCCCGTGATGAACGGTTTGGAGGCGGCAGAGAAAATCCGCGCGCTCGACCGCCCGGATTCGGAGACCGTGCCGATCTTCGCCATGACGGCAAACGCGTTTTCCGACGACGCCGCCCGCAGCCGCAAAGCCGGTATGAACGAGCACCTCACAAAGCCGCTCGACCTTGAAAAGATCACAAAAGCGGTGCGCAAATATTGCAAGAAAAATAGCCGATAAAAGCCATAAAACGGCGGCGTGCCTTTAAAAGCGGTTGCGCCGCCGTCTTTTTATGGGCTGCAGTGTGCCTGTTTCTACCAAAACACCAATGTGCGGAAATTTCATAAATTGATTCTGAAAATAGGATGAATTCCTGTGGGAATTTTCTCCACATGAAGGTTGAAATCATAGTGCTGATATGATAAAATAATAGCGCGAATTATGCAGGAAATGAGAATTTTGGACGCGGTTTTCGCATTTTAAGCCTATAAAACTGCTCGATTATGCGAAAAGCAGCATAAATATACGAAATACGAAGCTCGGTTTAGAAAGGGAGGACGTTCCATGGCTTATATGCGACTTGGCGATCTGCTGATCGCGGCAGGTGCCATTACGCAGGAGCAGCTTGAAGAAGCGCTGACCATTCAAAAGCAGACGAAAGAGCGTCTCGGCGACGTTCTGATCGAAAATAATATCATCACGGAGCGGCAGCTCATTGAAGCACTGCAAATGCAGCTCGGCGTCGATTTCATCGATTTAACGGCGATCTCCATTCCATTGGAGCTCGCCAAATTTGTGCCGCGCGCCATCGCAAAAAAGTACAACGTGGTGCCGGTAAAGCTTGTAAAAGACGAGCTCTTTGTTGCCATGAGCGACCCGCTGAACTTCGTTGCGCAGGAAGAGATTAAGGCCGCTTCGCATAAGCGCGTTGTGCCGATGATCTCCACGCGCCGCGCGACCGAGCAGGCTATCGGCACATTGTACGGCAGCGAAGGCACGGCCCGCGCCATTGAAGAAATGAAGCGCGAGGTCGGCACATCCACGCCGGATATCGTACCGGTGCAGATGAACCAGACGGATAACAGCAACGCGTCTGCCGCGCCAACGATCCGTTTTGTAAACTCCGTCATTGAGCGTGCGTTTTTGGAGCGCGCGAGCGACATCCACCTTGAGCCGCAAGAGGGCGAAATGGTGGTGCGCATGCGTATCGACGGCATTTTGAGAAAGATTTTGACCGTGCCCGCGAATTTGCAGAGCAACGTTATTTCCCGCCTGAAGATCATGGGTGGCATGAATATTTCCGAGCGTAAGATCCCGCAGGACGGCCGTGCCATGGTGCAGGTGCGTCACCACGAGATCGACCTGCGTATCTCGTCCATGCCGACGATCTACGGCGAAAAGATTGTTTTGCGTTTGCTCGATAAATCCGGGCATACGATCACGAAGCAGTCCATCGGCCTTGAGGGCACAGACCTGCAAAAGTATGATGCGCTGCTCAAAAACAGCAGCGGCGTGATTTTGATTGTGGGCCCGACCGGTTCCGGTAAATCCACGACGATGTGCGCCATGCTGCAGGAGCTTGCAAATGAGGAAACGAACCTCATGACGCTGGAGGACCCGGTGGAATACAACATTCCGGGCGTTAACCAGTGCCAGATCAACGAAAAGACCGGCATGACGTTTGCGACAGGATTGCGCGCAATTCTGCGTCAGGACCCGGATGTCATTTCCGTCGGTGAGATTCGCGACGGCGAGACGGGCGCCATTGCCATTCGCGCTGCTATTACGGGCCATTTGGTGCTTTCTACTTTGCATACGAACGACGCCGTTTCCGCCATCGACCGCCTGGTCGATATCGGCGTGGAGCCGTACCTCATTTCCAGCGCGCTGCGCGGCGTCATCTCCCAGCGCCTTGTGCGCAAGGTCTGCCCGCACTGCAAGAAGGCGTATAGGCCGGAGGCGGAGGAGCTTGCCATGCTCGGCCTGCCGGAGGACGCCAACGTGCAGTTCTACCGCGGCGAGGGCTGTCAGGAGTGCTACCACACCGGCTACAAGGGTCGCCGTGCCGTCTTTGAAATCTTCATGCTCAACGGGCGCATTCGCCGCATGGTTACGGAAGGCGCAAAGTACGATGCGCTTTTAAGGGCAGCGGTGGAGACTAACTTTGTCACGATGCGCGAAAATTGCCGTAACCTTGTTTTGCGCGGCGAGATCAGCGCAGCGGAAGCCGCGCGCGCCATCAATTCCACAGCGGATTGACATTCTGCTGAAAATCTATTGAGAACTTGCTCATAACTTTCGGAAAGGACGCAGTCGCCGCGTTTCGGCGATGGTTTTAATATGCTTGAAATCAGCGAAATCATCGCGCAGGCGCAGCAAAAAGGCGCTTCCGATATTCATATTGTCACCGGCCTGCCGGTGAAATGCCGCATAGACGGCAAGGTGCAGAACCTCACGGAGAAAGTCCTCACGTGGGAAGACTGCGAATACTACGCAAAATGCCTTGCGGGCGACCTTTTCCACGAGATCGAATGCATCGGCGAGCTTGATTTGGCGCGGACGTTTCCGTGCGGAGCGCGAACCAGAATTAACCTGTTCCGCCAGCAGGGGGCGGTTTCGGCGGCGATCCGTATTTTGGCGGATACCATCCCGGAGATCGAGGCGCTGAATTTGCCGCCGGTCGTTTCCGAATTCCCGGAGTACCGCAGCGGCATCATTTTAGTCACGGGTGAAACGGGTTCCGGTAAATCCACGACGTTGGCGGCGATTTTAAACCGCATCAACCATACGCGGCGCAGCCACATCATCACGCTGGAAGACCCGATCGAGTACATCTACGAGCCGGATCAGTGCATCATTAACCAGCGCGAGATCGGCAAAGACACCAGAAGCTACGCAGACGGCCTGCGGTCTATCCTGCGTGAGGACCCGGACGTTATCCTCATCGGCGAGATGCGCGACCTCAATACCATTGAGACCGCATTGACGGCGGCGGAAACGGGCCACTTGGTCTTCGCCACCCTGCACACAAACTCCGCAGCGGATTCCGTTGACCGCATGGTGAACGTGTTCCCGGAGGGGCAGCAGCGTCAGATTCGATTGCAGCTTTCCACTACGTTGCGTGCGGTGCTTTCGCAGCAGCTGTTGCCGAAGCGCGCGGGCGGCCGGGCGGCGGCGTGCGAAGTCATGATGGTGAACAGCGCCATCAAAAATTTAATCCGCGAGGGTAAGACCCCGCAGATTGACAGCTTCATTACCATGAACGCGCAGGACGGCAGCATTACGATGGATAATGCCCTGCTGAAAATGGTGCGCGAGGGCACCGTAACGTATGAAACGGCGCTCGGCTACGCCAGAGACCGAGAAGCGTTTTCCAAGGGAAGACGCGGCTAAATTTAGGAAGAAAGCGAGGGAGCGGGTTTGACGACCTATAAATACAAAGGGCTTTCCCCGGACGGCGCAAAGCTTTCCGGCGTCATCAAAGCGTATAACGAGTTTGAAGCGGTCGCGCAGCTGCGCGAGACCTGCTCCGTCATCACCAAAATAGAAGAAGTCAAAGAGACGCAGAGCTGGAACAAACAGATCGGCACGAAGAAAATCAAAGACAAGGAGCTTGCCATCATTTGCTCGCAGTTCGCCATCATTTTGACTTCCGGTCTGCCCATTGTGCGCTGCGTGGAGATGGTTGCGGCACAGGCGCGCACCAAAGAACTGCAAAGAATGCTGAAAAAGGTCGCGGAGGACGTCTCCGGCGGTTACAGCCTTGCGCAAAGCTTTGAAAACAACGCTACGGGCTTTCCGACCACGTTTATTGAGACCGTACGCGCGGGCGAACAGTCCGGCACACTGGAAGAATGCTTTGAAAAACTACATAAATATTACGATAAAACCGCTAAAATGAAAGCGAAGATCATCAGCACGCTCACGTATCCGGCAATTGTCATTTGCGTCGCCGTCATCGTGTTCATCATCATTATGGTGGTAGCCGTGCCGGCGTTTACAAGCGTGTTTCTGGAGCTCGGTACCGAGCTGCCGGGCATCACAAAGGGGCTCATCGCAACGTCGGATTTTCTCACGAACTACTGGTGGTCGCTTATTTTGATTGTGCTCGCGTTCTTCATCGGCAGGCTTCTGCTGAAAAAGAACGAAAAGGGGCGTGCGTTCCTTGCGGAAAACAAGCTAAAGCGCTCACCGCTCAAAAAAATGCACAGTCTGAACGCCGCTTCGCAGTTTGCAAGCACCATGAGCACCATGCTCACGGCGGGCTTGCCGATTACGAAAGCGCTGGAGGTCACGGCAAATGTGGCAGATAACTACATGTTCGCGGTGTCCATCCGCAAAGTGCGGCAGGGCGTGGAGCAGGGCCGCAGCCTGGTGGACTGCATGAACGAGATTCCGTATTTTCCAAAGCTGCTCACCGAAATGGTGGGCGTGGGCGAACGCTCCGGCAACATGGAAGAAACGCTCACCGTCATCGGTGATTACTTCGATAACGAGGTCTCGGTGTTCACGCAGCGGTTGCTCTCTATGTTAGAGCCGGCCATCACCATTGTTTTGGCGGTCGTCACCGTCATTTTGCTGCTGGCCGTTTACCTGCCGATGTTCACCATGTATGGCAGCATCGTTTGATTTATTTCGCTGTACCCCGTCGGCGATCCAACCCGAACCGGCGGAATACATAAATTTCGATGGTGAACCCCGAAAAGTACGTTTTTGGGGCGAGCAAAATTTCAATGAATTGGAGAATGGTTCTTATGATGAACAAAATGCGTAAGATGAAGAATAAGAAGGGCTTTACGCTCATGGAAATGCTGATTGTTGTTGCAATCATCGCGATCCTCGTCGCTATTGCTATCCCGACCTTTGCTTCTTCTCTGAATAAGGCAAGAGTGGCAACCGACGAAGCGAATATCCGTGCAGGTTATGCTTCCGTTATGGCTCAGGTTTTGACTGATGACAAAATCGATGTCGAAGGTAACGGCAAAGATGAAGATGTTATTTATAAGCTGAACAAAGATGGTTCTGTTACTAAGGATACTGCAACCAACGAGTACAAGATGCAGGGTACACCGTCTGATAATGTTGAAATTGCAGGTCAGACTGTTACTAAGTGGGCAAAGGGCAATACAGTCACGTATACCTATAACTACAAGACTAATAAGGTTACAATCACTGTTGGTGCTTAATCTCATCTAACCACAAAAACAACTCATTTTAAATGAACCGGATCTATTGAGGGGTCGGGGGTTGCGGCTCCCCTATGATCTGTTCTTTTGATTTTTCACTTTAGGTTTTCATAAAAAGGGGACGTAGTATGCTTTGGGTTTCACCCGCTCTCACGGTTTATATTTGTGTGCTTACGGGGATTCTCGGCGCGTGCATGGGAAGCTTTCTCAACTGCATGGCGTGGCGTATCGTCCACGGCGAATCTGTTTTACACGGGCGCTCGCACTGCGACGTCTGCGGCCACGTGCTCGGCGCGGGAGATTTAATTCCCGTTTTAAGCTACATCATTCACAAAGGCCGCTGCAAATACTGCGGCGCAAAGCTCTCTGCGGGACATGTCTTTGCGGAAGTGTTAACGGCGCTTACGTTTTTGCTGCTCGTGCTAAAATATGATATTTCGCTCCAAGCCCTTGAATACATTTTGCTGGCGTGCCTGCTGCTCGCCGCTGCATTCACGGATTTGGAGGGGTATATGATCCCGGACCGTTTCATCGTGACGGGGATCGTCGTGCGTGTTGTTTTCCTGTTTTTGCAGGGGAACGTGCTCGAAAACCTCATGGATGCGCTGCTCGGCGGCTTCGCCGTTGGCGGCGGTTTACTGCTCATCGTGCTCTTATACGAAAAAGTGCGCCAAAAGGAAGCCATGGGCGGTGGCGATATTAAACTGCTGTTCCTCACCGGCCTGTTTCTCGGCTGGCAGCGGAACATTCTGTGCCTGCTCATCGCGTGCGTGCTCGGCATCGTCTTCGCGTTTATTTTCCCGGAAAAACGTACCACAGAAGACGAGGCAGAGGAAGAAGACGGAAAGCTTTTTCCGTGGGGGCCGTCCATCTCGGCGGCAGCGATTCTCACGCTTCTTTGCGGCAGCGAGATCATCGGCGTGTATTTGAGTTTATTTTAACGGAAAGAACAAAAGCTTTACAGCTTGACGGATAGAGATAAAGAAGAAAGCGAGGTGTCTGTACCATGCCCGGACAAATCACGGCATTCGACATTGGTGAGTGCATGGTAAAAGCCGCATGCTTTACAGGCGGCAAACTGAAAAAGGTTATGGCGAAAGAATTGCCGGATAATATGGTCTCCGGCGGCGAAATCGTCTCCATGGACGCCATGGCGGATTTTATCAAGGAAATGGCGAAAGAAAACGGCATCTCCCGCGGTGCGGCGGCGGTCATTCTGCCCGGCACGCTGGTGTTCACCCGCAACGTGACCGTGCCCGCCATGACGGACGGCCAACTGTTGTATAACCTGCCGTTTGAGTTTAAAGATTATCTGACGCAGGAAAAGAATAAGTATTACTTCGACTACGCCGTGCAGGATACGGTGAAAGACGAAGAGGGCAATGTGAAGGAATTGCAGCTTTTCGTTTGCGCCACCTTAAAAAGCACCGTGGAAGAATACCGCGCCATGCTGCGCCGTGCGGGCTTCAATTTGAAGGTCGCCATGCCGGAGGAATGCGCCTACGCTGCGCTGACGGAGGATTACATGCAGCGCACAAATGCGCCCGCGGGCAGCGATTACTGCTTTGTAGACCTCGGCCACAACGGCATCCGTATGCACATTTTGCAGGACGGCAATTTCACCACGAAGCGCTCCGGCGACCTCGGCCTGCGCGACCTTGAGCAGACGATTTCCGATGTGCGCGGCGTGGATATTCACATGGCACACGCACACATTTTGTCCGATTACAACGACGTGCTTTCCGAAGACGTGAGCGCCGAGCTTTTCAACCGCATGGCGATCGAAATCATGAAGGCCGTCAACTTCTATAACTACAATAACCGCGAGCGCTCGCTCCGGAGAATTTATCTTTGCGGCGGCGGTGTGGCGGTAGATCAGATCCGCGCGGCCATCTGCCGTGTGACGGATCTGGACGTACATAACGCCGAGGAGCTGCTTCCTCAGCACGACGCATTGGAAGCGGCGTGGCTTTACATCAAAGCAATCGGCTGCGCGCTGCAAAAGTAAGGAGGCGTTGGAATGAAGCTTGAACTCGGCATGGGGAACGGCGCCAAAAAGCCTGTAAAATCCCCCACCAAAAGAACCGTCAACCTCGCAAAGCGCGAGTCGCACTCCCAAAGCGTCATGACGCTTTCCATCGGCACGGCGGTTATTATCGTGCTTGTGGTGCTCGTCGTGAAATTCGGCGTACTTGACCAGCTTGCGCGCCAAAGTGCCGCAGAAAGTGCTTACAACACCGTGCATGCCCAGTATACCGAAATGCAGAGCGCCGTGGAGAAATACCCCGAGGTCGAAGAGGAGTACCGCACCTATTCCAGAAAATGGATGCAGCAGGAGGATTCCGGCGCGTTCGTTTCTGTGGACAGACAGGAAGTGCTTGACCTCATGGAGAACTATCTGCAGCCCTACGGCACTATAAAGGCCGTCACCATTTCGGACGACGTGATGATTGTTTCCATGTCCGGCATGAATCTGCAGGAGATTTCCGCGATGTTTGAGATTTTACAGCAGCAGCCCATTGTAAAGGCTGCTGACCTTACAATCGCTTCCACCGAAAAAACGGCGGGCGAAGACCTCGATTTCTCCGTGACGATCACATTACAGCCGGCTGACACGGCGGAAGGGGAGACCACAGCATGAAAAGAGCCTTTACAACGCGCGAAAAAGTGATGCTGCTCGTCCTCACCGTGCTGCTCATCGTCATCGCATATTTTAAGCTCATCTTGGAGCCCATCAACAATTCCATCGACGAGTATCAGTCCGAAACGGCCGCAGAGCAGGACGAGATTTTGCAGAATACCGAGCTTTTGACGCGTATGAACCAGATGCAGAAGGAGCTCGAGGAAATTTATGCCGCGGGCGACCCCACGCCGATTCCGAATTACGACAATTCCGGCAAGCTGCTCGTTGAGTTGAACAGCATTCTTTCGGCTTCCGTCGATTATTCGCTGGATTTCGGTCAGGTTTCGGCACTGAACGATGGCTACATCATGTGCCGCCCCATCAACATGACCTTTACAACGAACACCTACGCCGAAACGCGCGCCATCATTGATGCGCTGCACAACAGCGATTTTACAAACCAAATATCGGACATCAGCGTGCAGTTTGAAAACTCCGGCAGCTCCGGCAATGTGCAGGTAAACCTGTATATTACGTATTTTGAACTTCAAAAATAGCTGGTGCAACACAGGCCGGAAGCTGTTTTTTGCTTGCCGGTTTTCTGTGTTTAAAAAGACTTATACCGTTTTACGGTTTCCATATTTTTCTCAGGAGCAAAACGCATGAATTTTTCACGGGATATGAAGAGTTTGAAAAATAGAAGAAAGGGGAAAGCCGGCTTTACCATGTCCGAGCTTTTGATTGTTGTGGCCATCGTCATCGTGCTGTTTGCCGTGGCGGTTCTCTCGCTTGTGACGATTCAAAAGAATCTGCGCCAAAAGGAACTCGACAGTAAAGCGGAAATCCTTTACGTTGCCGTGCAGAATCGCATGTCCGAGCTGCGCGCCGGCGGCTACGAAAGCCTTTATCAGTACGATGAAAACAAGGATAACGGCGTTGCAAAGGTTGGTCTCATTCCGCTGGATGCTCCCGAAGAAGATGCGGAAGACGCCATCACAAAAGACACGCTCTGCTACGTCGTTTCCGCAAACCGCGTGGAAGTCGGCAAGGCGGCAGCTTCCGTTCTGCCGGAATCTTCCGTAGATGCCGAGCTTTGGAACAACCACTGGGTCATCGAGTACGATCCCGAAAGCGGCAGTGTGTACAGCGCATTTTACAGCGAAGAGGAGATCACAAGCGGCGATGCCTCCACCACGCTGCCCACATACTTAAACCGTATGCGTGTGCGTCAGACCCGCCTACGCAACGGTGCGAAGATCGGCTACTACGGCGGTGCGCGTGTGATCTCCGGCACAACCGACACTCTAAAGCCGGACATCTCCATCGATAACCGCGAGAAGCTGACGGCAACGTTCTACTGCAACAACCCCTATGCCGATGAGCTGACGTTCAATATCAAGGTTTCAGACGGCCAGAACGAATATATAAAGGTCGTAAAATACAGCGAGCTTCGCCAACTGAACAGCAAAACTTGGTACTACACGTGGGTTATGGATAGCTTGGAAAGCGAAAAGACGCGCTTCTATAATCAGACCGACCATAAGCTTGCGTGCGGCACAGACATCACCGTCACGCTTTCCGTAGAAAGCCAAAACGCCAATGTGGACGGCAAAAGCTACACTCGCAAAACGAACAGCCTGTTCCGCTATGCCGAGGACACCCCGGCCGGCACGGCGCTCATCGCCTACGGCCGCCATTTGCAGAATTTGGACGAGGCCTCCCATGTTTCCGATACGATTACCCGCGCCGTGCAGGTCAGCGACCTTTCCTTTGCGGATGATACTGCCGACAACGAAGACTGGTATTCCTTTTACGGCGACACCTTTACGCCCATCACAAATAAGAATCTCAAAAGCTATGACGGCTATTCCGAGGTCGATAACGTAAAGCTGTATTCTTCCATTTCAAACCTGCACATCACAAAAGCTGCGCAAAACGGAGATGCAGGTCTGTTCAGTACATTTAACGGTGAGATCAAAAACGTGACGCTTACCGGCATGAGGATTGATAATTGCGGCCAGAACGTCGGTGCGCTCATCGGTTCTGTTTCCGATACCGTGAAAATCACAAATACCCGTGTATACCTCAGCTCCAAAAAAGGCGACCTCGCAGATATCGAAACGGTCGATTCCCCGGAAAAAGTGCGGCCGTGGCTCGAGGGTAAAGTCGTTGGCGGACTTATCGGCATGGTGACGAAAACGGGCAGCGTATCCGTTACGGACAGCTCCGCGTCTACGGTCATTCGTGCAGACGGCGCAGCAGGCGGCCTCATCGGTGCCGTGTATAATGCGGCAACGATAACCGATTCCTATGCGGATTGCTATTTGACGGCAGACAGAACGGGCGGCCTTATCGCAAAGGCAGAGGGCGGGTCTGAAGTGGCCGCAACGGGAACCTCTATCACCTTAAAGGATTTCTATGCAGCGGGTTACCAAACGGCGACCGTCGATGCTTTCGGCTTAGTAGGCGGCTCCAATGTGATCGCCACAGGCGGTTATTCTGCGTGTGTTTACAATGTTGAAGAAAACGCAAAGGTTCATTCCACGGTCAAAGCAATGGGCAGTGCCTCAAACGTATATTATCTGACAGACGGCGGCCTTTCCGGAGACGGCACAAGCAAGTGGGAAAACGACAAGCAAACCACGCCGAAAACCTATAAAAAACTCAGTGAATCGGGCTTTGCAAAAGGAATCTCCGAGGCGTTCACGTCGTCCTCCGGCGCGGCTACGTTTCCGTATAACTTGATGGATCAGGGCCTTACGTATTACACGTATCCGCGCCTTGAAAAGCTGAACCACTACGGCGACTGGCAGGCGGAGTTTGAATCCGGCGCACTGGTTTATTACGAGCGCTACAAAGACGAAACCTACGGCTTCTACGGCGCGAACCTTTCCACGCTCAAAACGAGTAAGCTTGTCGTCGGCGACGGCTATGCGCTGGCGTATATCGAAAAGAAAAATGCGTCCGATAACGTTACCGTGACGTATGCAAACGATCAAACGGCACAGGTATCGTTTAATAGCGCAATTGAAACGACTGACGACACGACAAATACGAAGTATTATCTTTATCCGCTCTCAAAAGAGGTCGTCAACACCAAGTATATCGACACTGCAGAGCCGGATACATTCTACCAGAAGATCACGATAGAAGACACCGCAAACAGCACGAATACGGAGTATTACTACAATCCGCATTTCGCAAAAACGGTGACGGTCAACGAAAATAAGCCGCAAGCGCCGGAAACGGTCTGCATCCGCTCCGCCCGCCAGCTGTATGCGTTGAGCCTTTACTACCCGCAGTATGCGGATGCCGTAAAGGACAGTGTGTTCCGTCAGGAACTCAACATCGATTACAGCAGGTATGAGTGGACAAAATATGATGACGTTGTGCCTGCAAAGATTAGCACACAGGCGCCGATCGGCACAGGGGATAAGCCGTTTGCGGCTGTGTATAACGGCGGCTGCAATACGATAGAGGGAATTTCCTTTAAAGCAAATTCCCTTTACATCGGCATGTTCGGTTATACGTCGTCCGCTGCCGCGGTGCGCAATGTGTTCCTTGTCGGCGACGGCAGTAACACGGTGGCCTATGTCAATGCGCAGGGCGGTAATTCAGCTTCCGGCAGTGCGTCGCGCGTCAGCATAGGCGTGCTCGTCGGTTATAACCGCGGCACGGTTTCAAACTGCTCGGTTTCCGGTTATACCATGGAGTATTACGGTTACAGCGCCAGCACGGCTTCGCTCGGCGGCTTTGTCGGCAGCAACTACGGCACCATCCGCAACAGCGCTTCGGACTGCCCGTCCATTCGCTTTGCAAATACGAACTCTAACACCTATGCGGGCGGCTTTGCGGGCGTGAACCACGCCTCTATTTCGGATTCCTACGCGCTTGGCAGCATTCAGGTGCGCGGCGCGCGAAACAGCACCGTGTGGGTCGCGGGCTTTGCGGCGAACAACGCCAGCGGCATGATTCGCCGCAGCTACAGCGCTACGGCGCTGACAGCTTCCGGCGATGCGGAGTCCTACGGCTTTACGCATACCGGCGGTTCGGCATACCAGTGCTATTATCTGGACGGCGGCACGTATTCGTACAGAGGCACGCTTTATGCTTACAACACCTTCACGAACGAATTTAAAGATAACGCGGCGGGTGAGCCCCTTACGGGCAGCAAGCTGCAAAACAAAAAAATCAGCAATTTCGAAACGGCAGATTGCACCTATAATGCCAAAGAAACGACCGGCGACCATTATATCTACCCGGCAGTCGTGCGCAATGCAGCAGGGCAGACCGTGCATTACGGCGATTGGCCCGTGCAGAAGGACATCGGTACGCTCGGTGTGTTCTACTGGGAATATGAAGACAGCGGCAGCCACTTCAGCTACGTGGGCACAAGCCAGGGCAATGAAATTTCCAGCGCAAACAACGACATCTTAAAGGGCGATTCTCTCTGTGAAGAGCACGACGACGGCGGCGTTGTAACGCATTACGGCTACGGCTATTTCTATGCGAACAGCAATAATTTGGAGACTTCATTAAGTGCTGTATACTTCAATGAAAACTTCATGAGCCTTGCAGAAAATGCAAAAGCCGGCGAAGCGCTCGGTAAGCAGATGCCCGGCTATACGTTTGTCGCCTTTGAGACCGGCGAAAACAAAATGTATTTGATCGGTAACAACGAAAACGGCACATGGCAGCTGGAGTACGGCAACGAAACGGATGCTACCGTATACACCTACACCGTCAACCCGTTCTTTGCAAACTCTATGAGCCTCGATAGCTCCGAAGTACAGAACAAAATGACAAAAACAGGTGACGTCGAACCCGGCGCCAACGGCAACGCTTACGAGATTCGCTCCGTCTCGCAGTTACAGTTTATCAACTGGAATTCCGGAAAGCGCAATACAAACACCTCCATTGTGTCTCAGAACGAATGGGATTGGAATACGTTTAAGGATAAATACACGTATCAGGTTTACGGCGATACTCACAGGGTATCGGGAAGCGGCAAAGAGCTGTATTGGGATCAAACACACGATTTGAATGCTTCCTTAGAATACAGTACACTTGGTAAGGCCAATAACTTCACGCCTATCGGAAGCATGTATGATAATGCAGGCAATACAGCAACCGCTGATCCGACAATGTCATATTTTGCTTCTCATTATGACGGACAGGCATATACGATCAAAAATGTTGAAATTCACAGCAATGCGGAATGTGTTGGTATTTTTGGCATTACGGTCGGCGCAACGGTTAAAAATGTGGTCGTATACTCGGATGAAGGCAATGTAATCGAAGCTAAACAGGATGGTGAGAGCTGCTACTGCGTTGGCGGTCTTGTCGGCCTTGCGGCCGGCAGAGACAATCCTGCAAGTGTATTTACAAACTGCACGGTTTCCGGCTATACCATTCAGGATAACCATGCAAAAGACCCGGGTTGGGGCGGCGGCAGTGTCGGCGGTCTTGTCGGCATGACAAACATGGATATTACAAACTGCTCCGCTGTAACAGATATTATTATCAATATCGGCTATAATGGCCCTTATCAAAATCTGCGTGTCGGCGGTATTGCCGGTGTTTCTCGTGGCGCAGTGCGATATTGTTATGCTGGCGGTTCTATGAGAAGCACAGCTAAATCTTGGTATAAGCCCTATACTCAGGGTGCGAATATCTGGATGGGCGGCCTTGTTGGCGGTATTGTCATGCGAAACAGCGGCGGCTTAGCAACTTTGGTTGGTGATGTGAGTCGTGTGCTTAAGGTTGAAAACTGCTACAGTTATGTTGAGATGCCAAAACGTGGTAAAGCCAACGAGCAAAATATTATAAAGAGTACGCAGGCAATCGCCTCCAATGGCGAAATGCAGGAAAATTTCGCGAATGTTAAAAACGACTATATCGAGATTCATAACTGCTATGCACTTGAATCCGCCGTATTAAATACAGATGATTACCGCGAATATGGCGGTAAAACTCTCTCAAGTTGGTATAACCTGAACCTGAACATGACGAATCCGAATAGGCAGGGGCGTGAGATCAAGTTGTTCAATGATTCCACCCCATACGTATCGTATGCCGAAATGCAGAGCAGCGAATTCTTGACGAAACTGAACAAGAACTACCAGTCCGGCTCAAGCTATAAGAGCTTCTCCACCGTCACCATCACCGAGCAGGGGCAGAATATCGACGGCAAATATAGCTTCCCGGGCAATGATACGGCGCTGCAGGGGCTTAACTATCCGTTCCCGACGGTTCTGACACAGACCGATATCTTCGGCAGCACAGTCAATTTGCATTACGGCCGCTGGCCGCGCATCGGTCTCTTATGGGAAGAAAATTCCCGGAAGCTCGACCTGCTTGCGGATATCAAAACGAAAGCGGAAGACAGCACTTTGAACGACAACGAAAACGGCAAGGCGCTTTTGCAGACACATTTGCTTATCGCCAGCAGCGACGTAGATACGAGCGCAAAGCCGGAAATCAAGCTGTACGACGAAAACAGAAACGAGCTCACAAACGATAAGGCCGCAGCAATAGTCAGCCGCATTGTGTATAATCGTGAGAATAACTGCTACGATGTCACATTCATCGGGCAGAATGTCGGCACGGTCGTCGCAGAGGCGAAGCTCGGCAATTACATCGCGCGCCTTACAATCGAAGTTACGGCATCGCTTAAGCTGGAGGCTTCTTCTACGAACATTTCGGTTTATTCCGGCGACACCGATACGATTACGCTGACCGTAAAGGACGCAAACGACAAGCAGCTGCTTGCCGAGACCGAAAAGACGCTCAGATGGGAGATTGCTGTCGATAACAACGGTGTGCAGCAGGATGTCATCGAGTGCAGTAAGGACGATATCAAGCTGAACGCAGACGGCACGTTCTCCTTGCCGCTTACCGGCTTTGCCGCGGGCGAAGCCACGGTGAGCATCACGTGCACATATCCGTACGGCGCGGCAACTGCCGCGGAGCCCGCAAAAGAGGTCACGGCTACGCTGTATATCAGCGCCACCACAAAGCCGAGTGATGTGCTTGGCCTGACAAACGGCATCGTCTATAACCAGATCTCTCTGCCGCATATGCCGAAAAAGACCACAACGTCGTATATCGGCACGGCGGCCGAATACACAGAAAACGCTCCGCACATGAAGAACAGCACGCTGTTCTTCTACGCGACGAACGAGTACAGCACCCTGACCGGCTTTGACGTCGACACGATCGAGATCACCGCAGGGGAAACGACCTACACCGTGGTCACAGACGGCATCACGACCGATGAAAATCACACCTACACCGATGAAAATCACACCTACAAAGTGACGGTAAACGATCAGTGGACAACAGAAACGAACGACACGAAGTTCCAATATCGCGCCGTAAAGGTGGAATCCGCTGCGGCAGGCGAGATCACCCTAAAGATCGTCCTCAAAAACGGCGACGTGACCTACAACCTCACCACCCCGTACACTATTGTTTCCAATGAGTATAAGGTGAAGTTTGTAACGGTAAACGGCGATTCGGTGCTGGAGAAAAAGGTATCTTACGGAGAAAAGCCGACGTTAACGGAAGAAGAAAAGAACAAGTTGGCAACAGCTATTTTAGGCTATACGTTTGACTTTGATAATCTCCCCGAGATTTTCGCAGATACCGAGATCAAGGCGGTTCCGAACACCTATACCATCCAGTTTGATGCCAACGGCGGTTCGGGTACGATGCCTGATGAATCGTATGCTTATGATAAGATTCAAACAACGGACAGCCTTCCGCCGAATACGTTCACAGGAACATCCACCTTTAAGGGTTGGGCGGTAGAAGCGGAGGGTGCAGTTCAGTATACAGACATGAACTCAATCAAGAGCATCATAGATTCTATGGCAATGGAGAATAAGACCGAACTCACTCTTTACGCCGTTTGGGAAGATACTGCAGCAGGCGGCGAGACCGTTGAACCGTAAATCAACAAAAAGGCAGGTGCCGAAAATGCAGGCGATCCGCAGAAAACTGAATAGCCAAAGGGGCGCTTCCATGCTGATGGCGCTGCTGCTTATGCTGGTCGGCATCATGGTGAGCGCGGTCATCATCTCCGCCGCCACCAGCGCCGCCGTAAATAAACGCTCGGAAAAAGAACAGCAGCAGGCCTACCTCGCGGTCAGCTCTGCCGCCGAGCTCGTGCGCGACGATTTCCAAAGCCTTACGGGCCGGTATAAAGATGTTACGACCACGGTGACGAATGCGGATGGAACAACCACTACGACGAATGATACGATAAAGGCCACATGTGCGGTGGGAGATATGATCAATGACATCGGCGCACGGTTTATAGGTGTGAACACGACGTCCACTTATGCAAAGACCTACACGTTCTCCGTAGACGGTTATGAAGATGTATCGGCAGAAATCCTTGTATCAGTCGGCACCGGCAGTGACGAAAGCAGCAAGGTGTATAACCTCACTGCAACATTCACAAACGGTGTGGATTCCGAACACCCCTGCCGCATGGTGTTGACTATGGAGGGCAAATTGGCGGAGGAAAGAACCTCTGGCGATACGGGCTCCACACAGGTCGTCACCCGAACACTCGAATGGAATAAGGCAAAGCTGCAAAAGGGGGTAGCGGGTTGAAAAAGCTGCGTTCACAAAAAGCAGAAACACTGGTGGAAACGCTCATGGCCATCTTGGTCGTGGTGCTCGTTATGCTTTTTCTCTCCACCGCAGTTTCCACGGCCTCCAAGGTAAATGCCAAGGTGCGCAAAACCGATGTGGCTTTAACGTATGAGAATGCCACCAAGGGCAGAGAACCCAAAACGCTGACCATTAAGGATAACAAAAGTGCCACAAAAATCATCAATGTTCAAGTCGATGAATACACAAGCAAAAACGGCTACACGTATTACAGGGAAAGCAAAGTGCAGGGGGCGGGAACTTGAAGCTGAAAGATAAAAAAGGCTTAACGCTCGTGGAAATGCTCTGCACAGTCGCCATTTTAGTGCTTGTCAGCATGGTGATGGTGTTGGGGGTGCAGCTCGGCGTGCGCTCCTACGCAAAATCCGTTTCATATTCGGAAGCGCAGGTGCTGTGCTCCACGCTTACGACTACCATCAGCGATGAGCTGCGCTATTCCGGCACACTGAAAGTAGACGGTAGCGGCAACGTTACGGGCTTTTTCAGCCAGCAGTTCGGCAGCGGCGATTACACCGCGTTTACCACTACGCCGGAAGGGCATGTGCAGCTTGGCGGCAAGGACATTCTGCCCGCAAAGGCGTACCCCTACGGTATTAAAGTTGAGGTAGGAAGCTTAACGTATGACGATGTTACCGCCCTTTTCACAGTGCAGCTGAGCGTAAAAGACAGCGAAAATAAAAACACGCTGGCCGAAACCACCTTTGAAGTGGAAAAGCTCAATGTGACGACCGAAGACACCGCAGAGGGCCGCGCCCGCGCCGAAGACATCCGCAATATAGAAAACTGAGAAACACCGCGCCAAACGGAATGCTCCGCAGGCGCGGTGTTTTTGCAATAAAGAATTTGTATACGCTTTGTTTTAAAAAAGTATGATTTCATGCGATTTTTCTTGCACGTAAAAAGCAAATATGATAAAATAGAAATACAGTGTATTTAAATAGTGTTCTTTATTGTGCTGAATAGATAGGGTTGCTGTTTTTTATCCACTTTTTGACGAATTTGCAGAGAATATAGCGAATTCTGTCTTTGGCAAGTCATTCTATCGGTAAAAATGAAAGCGCTTTCCGATAAAGAATAAATTGTGAGACGAAACAGAAAGCGCTGCAAGGAGAAATCTATGAGTTTAAAGGAAAAAATACTCATCGCGGACGATTCGGAAATGAACCAAATGCTCCTTGAGGAAATACTCAGCGATAAATATGAATATGTCATGGCAAAAGACGGCACAGAAGCCGTCGATATCCTCGAAAAAAACGAGGATATCGACCTCGTGATGCTCGACATCAACATGCCGAAAATGGACGGTTTCGGCGTTCTGGAGATTATGAATCTGCGGCATTGGATCAGCGAGGTGCCGGTTATCATCATCTCGTCCGAAAGCGATGTGGATTTCATCCGCCGCAGCTATGACCTCGGCGCTTCGGATTACATCAGCAGACCGTTCGATCTGACGGTCGTCCGCCGTCGTGTCGAAAATACGCTTATGTTGTATGCTCGCCAAAAGCGCCTTGTGCGCCTTGTGGAGGAGCAGGTCTACGAGCGTGAAAAGACGAACAACACGATGATCAATATTTTGAGCCATGTTATCGAATACCGCAACAACGAAAGCGGCCAGCATATTCTGCATGTGCGCATGATGACGGACATTCTCCTGCGCCGCTTGATTGAGATCACGGATAAATACCCGCTGACGGAAACGGATATCTCTATGATCGCTTCGGTTTCCGCACTGCACGACATCGGTAAGATCAGCGTTCCGAAAGCGATTTTAAATAAACCCGGCAAGCTCGACCCCGAAGAGTGGGAGATTATGAAGAGTCACGCCGCCATCGGTGACTCGATGCTGTCCGCCATCGGTATGCAGCAATCCGAAACGCTGATGAATCTGGCGCATGAGATCTGCCGCTGGCACCACGAGCGTTGGGACGGCCGCGGCTACCCGGATGGTCTCAAGGGCGATGAGATTCCGATTTCCGCGCAGGTCGTCGCCATGGCAGACGTGTACGACGCGCTTACAAGCGAACGCTGCTACAAAAAGTCGTTCGACCACGCGACCGCTATTAAAATGATTACAAACGGCGAATGCGGCGCCTTCAATCCGCTTTTGATACAGTGCCTGCTGGACGTGCAGGATCAGCTTTTCGAGAACATGCACACAGACCCCAGCCGATTCGATTACCGTCAGGAAGCAAAGCGCCTTTCCGACGAAATGCTCGAGCAAAAAGAGCTTATGCCCGATAACCGTGCGCACGGCCTGCTCATCTTCGAGCAGAAAAAGACGGAATTCTTCGCAGAGCAGTGCGGCGGTATCCAGTTTGAATTTGACCGCTGGACAAATACCGTACATCTCAAAGATTGGAATGCGCCGGTCGATCAACGAGAAAAATCCATGTATCTGACGGAATGGAACGACGTTTCGCTGCTCTCTGAAAAGGATTGGCTCGCTATGCGTGAAAAGCTGAAAGCAACAACGCCGGAAAGACCGGAAGTGAAAATGATTGTGCAGATCCCCGTTAACGGGGAATATCGCTGGCAGCGCCTTACGGCAAAATCGCTTTGGACAACTAAATACAAAAATTATGCCGGCGTGCTTGGACGCTTTGAAGATATTCAGGATGAAATGGTACGGCGCGGAGAAGATGCGCTCGAAAAGTGCTCGGAAGACAACATAGCGCATCTCTTGAATGACTTGAGCCGTGTGTTCGAAGTGGTGCGCCTTGTTAATCCGAAAACGAACGAGATCCTTGAGCTGGATAAAGGCGGCAAAGTCATGACTACGCCGATGCACTGCTATGAAATTTGGGGCAGAAGCGAGCCATGCGAAAATTGTGTTTCTTCCCGCTCTCTGGAAGGAAAAGAGTGGGTCACCAAGCTTGAAATGCGTGACAGGCAAATGTACTTCGTGCTTTCTAAACATATCAATGTCAACGGACATACCTGCACATTGGAGATCGCTTCGCATGAAGATGAAGCGGAAGTTGCAAGATGTGGCAGCGACAACGATGCACCGGCGCGTTCTTCGTTTATGAACTTCTACCGCGATACCCTGACCGGAACATACACGAGACTGTATCTCGAAAACTTCCAATTCAATCTGGAAAGCGCAGATGCCGTGGCCATCGTGGACGTTGACCTCTTTAAGCAGATTAACGATACATACGGGCATCCCGTAGGTGACGAGGCGCTGAAAACCATTGCGAATACAATCCGTTCCGGCATCCGCGGCAGCGATACGCTCATCCGCTACGGCGGGGACGAGTTCCTCCTCATCTTCTCCAAGATCGGCGAAGAGGTTTTCTATGAGCGTTTAAAGCAGCTCAGACGCGCCGTGCAGGAGACAAAATTGCCGGATTACCCCGAGGTGAAGCTTGATGTCAGCCTTGGCGGTGTATACCGCGTACACCCGCTCTCCGAAGCCATTCGGCAGGCAGACCTGTGCATGTACGAAAATAAAGCGAAACACGCGAATGTAAATCATGCGGCATGCAGATAGGAATTGCAGAAAGGTGACAGATTATGAAGCTTGAAGAATTATATCAGAAAATCGGCGGCGACCTCAAAAACGTGATGAAACGCATCCCGAATGAGGCAATGATCGGCAAGTTCGTGCGCAAATACGCAAACGACCCGACCTATAACCGGCTTACAGCAGCTGTGGAAGCCAAAAACTGGAAAGATGCTTTCCTTGCGGCGCACACCTTAAAGGGTGTGGCACAGAACCTCGGCTTCGACCGCCTGCAAAAATCGGCATCCGCTTTAACGGAGGCCGTGCGCGGCGCCGTTCCGCTGACGGACGAATCGCTTTTTGAAGAGGTCTGCAAAGATCAGAAGGAGATCGTGGAGGCCATCGAAAAGCTCGATTGAGCGGAATTTGAGCGCGATCAAAAGAATTGAGAAAAGAGACCGTATGCATTTTAAGAGAAGAAAAAACCGTTCAAAAGCCTGCAAGCCGGAGTACTTTTGCGCTCCCGCTTTGGTTTCTGCACCCAAAACACTCTTCTTTTCTATGAATTGCAAGCGGCATTATATGACTTAGTGAATATGCCGGTTCTATGGACCGGCTTTATTTGCGTTTGGTTCCCTGTGCAATGCGGCGGAACGGATTTGGGGGAGAATAGGTCGCGCGCTGCGGCGTTTCCGCACTTGTCAAAATGGCGCGTGCCGGTGCCGTTCTGCGCGAGCGCAACTACGTGGTGCCGGAAGACGTGCAGAGCGTGTTTTTCGATGTCTGCGCACACCGTCTCATTCTGCGCCCGCAGGCACAGATGGACGGCATAACGGCGCGCGATATTCTGGCTGAGATTTTGCAGCAGATCAAGCCCGGTACGGAAAGGTAAGCGGATATGTGGAAAAACAGACTGGCCTATGGGCTTGTCCTATTGACGGCAGCAGTGCTGCTGTTCTTATACAGTAAGTCGTTTTTGCTGACGGTGCTGATCGTTTTATTGCTGCTCATGGTTATTAACGGTATGCTCGTTTTACATGATGCGCACAGCATTCGCGTTTCTATGCGTGTCCGCCCCGGTGGGCAGCAAGGCAAGGACGTTAACCTGAACATCATCGTAAATTCCGATAAAAAGCTGCTTGCCGCGGGTCAATACACCGCGTCCTTAAAACCGCTTGAGGGTCGCATCGGCACTACCGTTATCAGTGCGGTGTCCGGCGGCAAATTGCAGCATATTGCGGTGGGCGGCGGCTGCGAAGTGGTAGAACTGCCTGCCGAGCGAATCGAAGATGAAGTTTACCGCATTTTGTGCTGAGAGAGGGGACGCGCATGAAACATCCGCAGACCGTTACGGTCTACCCGGAAAAAAACGAAAACAAAGCAGCGTATCTGCTGTGGCGCTCCCTGCGCGCGGCCCTGCTTACGGCGGGCGCGTTCATAGCGCTCATGGTCATCTGGAATGTTGATTTAAAGGGCCTTTTCGTCTTGCCGCTCGGCGGTGCCGTCACGGTGCTTCTGGGCTGCATCGCAGGGGATTATGTCGGTGCGAAAAAGCCCCTGCCGTCGGCTTTCGTCATTTTGCGGAAATTTCGACGAATTGATTGTGAAAATAGATGGTTTTGCAAAAAAAGTAGACAAATTTTTGATGATGTAGTATACTGGTGTTAAACGGGAGAGCAAGTCGATCTTTTGCACAAAAACAAATAAACGGCTGAATTTTCATGTTGTTACATGATGAGTTCAGACAACAAAAAGGAGATTTTGAAATGAAGAAAGAGCAAAACCGGCATTCCCTTCACCTCATCCGTCAAAACGTTCCGCAGTTTATTTTGCTTGTCATTTTTTCCGTGCTGCTGGGCGTTTCCGTCATCGCGGTGTCTATTTTGATGAAAATGTTCCTCGACATCGCCACAAACGCAAGCGCCATGCCGCTCACCACATGTCTCATCATCGCGGTCGGCGTTTTGCTCGTGCTCGGCATCTCGCAGGTCGTCACGTCTGTTTTGCAGGGCAAGCTTTCCTGCCGCATGGAGCTTTCTCTGCGCAGCGCCATGGTGGAGCACCTATACCGCACAGACCTTAGGACGTTCGACAGCGGCGCGGCGGATAACTACTTCACGCGCATGACAAAAGACGCGGAGACCCTCTCGAATTTCTACTCCAAAACGCTCATCCCGAGCATCTTTTTCGAGAGCTTCACGTTCGTCGTCAGCTTTATTTTGATGTTCCTCCTTGAGTGGAAACTCGCGGTCGTCATGATCGTCGTCGTGCCGATTTTGATTTTCACCATGATCCGCATCTCCCCAAAGCTTGAGATGAACAGCATTCAGATCATGCAGAACGAAGACAAAAACCGCAATATCTTACAGGAGTTTTTGAGCCAGTACATGCTGTTTAAGTCCTACGGCGTGCTCGGCTGGGTGCAGAAGCGCGTGGGGGATACATACGCGCAAAAGCAGAAGTACGTCGGCAAACTCAGCGTTTTGCAGGGCGCTATCGGTTTCCTCAATAACTTCCTCGGCGTCGGCATGTTCATCATCGCGCTCGGCATGGGCTCATTTCTCGTCGTGCGCGGCGAAACCACCGTCGGCACGCTCATCGCCGTTGTGAACCTCGTCAGCTTCTTCTACGGCCCGTTCCTGCACATTTCGGGCTGGATGGCCGAGGTCAACGAAGTGAAGGTCTCCACAAACCGCATCGGGGAAATCCTCTTCATGCCGACCGAAAATAGCACACAAACCGCAAAGCCCGCTGTCCAAAATGTAGGCAGCGCAGCACTCACCGCAAAAGACCTCTCCTTTGCGTATGACGAAGAAAAAGTTATCCTGTCCCACGCCGAAACGCAGGTGCACACGGGCGAGATCGTCGCGCTTACCGGCGAAAACGGCAGCGGCAAAAGCACGCTCACAAAGCTGCTCATCGGCTTTTATACGCCCACGGGCGGCGAGGTCGAGCTCAAAATCGGCAATAAAACCGTGCGCGGCGCGGAAATTCGCAATTATTTAAGCTACGATTCCGGCTTCGTCTCCGTTTTTGCGGGCACGCTCAAAGAGAATATCTGCATGGATCAGCCGTTTGACGAGAAAAAGTTTCGCAAGGCTGTCGAACTCGCCAACCTCACGGAGTTTGTAAACGAAAAAACAGCGGACTACGAGATCGAGCCGGAGGGCAAAAATCTCTCCAGCGGTCAGCGCCGCAAGGTCGCGCTGGCGCGCATTTTCTATGATGACCGCCCGGTCTTCGTGCTCGATGAGCCCACCGCAAACCTCGATAAAGCCTCCGCAGAGGGCATGTTTGAGGCTCTGAAGCAGGTCTGCAAAGACAAGATCTGCATCATCGTCACGCACGACGCGTTCATCTCCGAGAAGTGCGATCGCGTGCTGCATTTGAATAACAAAAAGGTCACAGGATGACCGCAATACGATTTGCATAATAAGGCAATATGAACTCTGCCACTCGCAACGAGCGGTGGGTGTGGCTTAGCTCCGGGCAATTCCGCCCTTGCGGCAAGGCTCGTCGTAGAGAACGCCTGCGCCGAGTGGCTTATAAATCTTGAGCATTGCTGATGGGCCATTTTTAACAAAATTTATCTTTTTTACAAAAAATCAAGATTTTTTCAAAAACCTAATTGACAACCGAAAAAATGTGTGCTACAATGCACTAAACCGTTGAGGAAGAGTGAGTACGCTTTAGGCAACTTTTCTCACAGAGAGTCGTGGATGGTGGAATCACGGCGGAAAGATAAAGCGGAATGGACTTCTGAGGGCGAACAGAAAAGGATTTCCCGAGTATGTGAGACGGAGTGTGGCTCTCCGTAAACAAAGGTCTGCGTATGATGGTACGCGTAAGAGGGTGTGTGTTTCACATACCAAGCCGGGTGGCACCGCAGGAATTTTGATCCTGTCCCAGCAAGTGATTGCAGGGACAGGATTTTTTGTTTTTCAGGGAGGTTATTTCATGTTTGTTTACACAAAACGATGGCGCAGCCGCGCTGCATCCGAAATTTTGAACCCGCATTTGAACGCATTAAAACAAACCTGAAAGGATCGATAAATTTATGAAACTCAGAAACGTATTTGCCATGATCACCGCTGCCGCCATGACCCTCAGCCTCGCCGCTTGCAGCGGTCAGAGCACAGCTTCTTCCACATCCTCCGCGTCAAGCGACTCTTCTTCGTCCGCCACTTCCGAAAGCAGTGTGTCGAGTGAAAAGAGCACCGCAAGCGAAGAATCTTCCGGCGTATCGTACACCATCGGCATCTGCAATTACGTCGATGACGCTTCCTTAAACCAGATCGTTGAGAACATCAATGCGCGTCTCGCCGAGATTGAAAGCGAGCAGGGCATCACAATCAACGTGAAGTACGACAACTGTAACGCCGACGCGAACGTCATGAATCAGATCATCGCAAACTTTGCAGCCGATAACGTAGACCTCATGGTCGGTGTCGCGACCCCGGTCGCCATGGCGATGCAGTCCGCAACCGAAGACAGCAAAACGCCGGTCGTGTTCGCCGCCGTGTCCGACCCGGTCGGCGCGGGCCTTGTCGCTTCCCTTGAAGAGCCGGGCAGCAACGTGACGGGCTCCTCCGATAACCTCGATACCAACTCCGTTATGAACCTTATCTTCGCCCAGAACCCCGATGCCAAGAAGATCGGCCTTTTGTACGACGTAGGACAGGATTCCTCTACCGCCGCCATCGAGCACGCAAAGGCATACCTCGACGACAAAGGCGTTGAATATGTAGAGCGCACCGCAACGACCGCCGAAGAAGTCGCGCTCGCCGCACAGGCACTCGTTTCCGACGGTGTAGACGCCGTGTTCACTCCGACCGATAACACCATCATGAAGGCAGAGCTCGCTATCTACGAGACCTTTGCTGACGCAGGCATCCCGCACTACACCGGCGCCGATTCCTTCGCCCTCAACGGCGCGTTCCTCGGCTACGGCGTCGATTACGCAAACCTCGGCCGTGAGACCGCAGATATGATCGCTTCCATCCTCACCGAAGGCAAAGACCCGGCGGCCACACCGGTCATCACGTTCGACAACGGCACCGCAACGGTCAACACCGAAATCTGCGAAAAGCTCGGCCTCGACTTCGATACCGTCTCCGAAGCTTTTGCCCCGTACTGCACGAGAGTGGAGGAGATCACGACCGCAGAAAGCTTCAGCGATCTCGAGTCTTAATTTAAATCTACCAAAAAGCTTATCCTACCCCATAAGCTTTCAAACACTTCATACTACCATACTTCATCAATACCTTACTTACCTATAAGAATGCAATCGCCGCTGCCATGCACCCGGTTTTCGGGCGCGTGGCTTCGGCATATCACCACAAATCTGCAAAACGAGGAGTTTTTGTATGTCTTTCGATTCAATCCTGACCCTTGGGCAGACAGCGCTGGAGCTCGGTCTCATCAGCTCGCTGACTGTTTTGGCACTGTTTTTGAGCTATTCCATGCTGAACGTATGCGACCTATCCACAGACGGTTGCTTCACGCTCGGCGCGGTCGTCGGCGCGTCCGTCGCGCTTTCCGGGCATCCGTTTCTGGCAATCCCCGCCGCTATGGCGATCGGCATGGTCTCCGGCTTCGTCACGGCGCTTTTGCAGACGAAAATGGGCATTGATAGTCTGCTTGCCGGCATCATCGTCAATACCGCGCTTTATTCCGTCAACATCGGCATCATGAACGGCGCGTCGCTTCTGAACCTCAATAATTCCGATACGGTCTTCACCAAAATGCGTTCGGTGCTCGAAAACACACCGCTTGCGGGGCAATATAAGCTTATCGTCATCATCATCACGGTTGTACTCGTGGCGGTCGTTTTGGGGCTTTTCCTCCGCACACGCCTTGGCCTCGCCATTCGTGCGACGGGCAATAACCCGGACATGGTTCGCTCCTCGTCCATCAACCCGGTTAAAACGACCATCATCGGCCTGTGCATTTCCAATACGTTTACGGCGCTTTCAGGCTGCTTGCTCGCGCAGTCGCAGAAGTCTGTCAGCATCGATATCGGCACCGGCATGGTTACGGTTGCGCTGGCATCGCTCCTCATCGGCGGCGCGTTCTTCGGCAAGGGCAAAATTCCGCTGCGTATCTTCGGCATGGTCGTCGGTGCGTTCGTGTTCCGCCTTGTGTATACCATCGCGCTGCGATTCAACCTGCCCGCGTTCATGCTCAAGTTCGTCTCGTCCGTTATTGTCATTCTGGCAATCTCCGGGCCGTACCTCAAAAAACAGCTTCCGTATCTGAAGCGCCGTTTCGGAAAGGAGCGCACCCATGCTTAAACTCACGCATATCTCGAAGACCTTCAACCCCGGCACGGTCAACGCCAAAAAGGCGATCGAAGACCTCAGCTTCCACGCCGCAAAGGGTGATTTCATCACCGTCATCGGCGCAAACGGCGCGGGCAAATCCACGCTCTTCAACGCTATTTCCGGCAGCTTTTTCACGGACAGCGGCAAGATCGAGCTTGACGGCAAGGACATCACCTTCATGCCGGAGTATAAGCGTGCCCGCAGCATCGGCCGCCTGTTTCAGGACCCCATGCGCGGCAGCGCACCGGGCATGACCATCGAAGAAAACCTCGCGCTCGCAGCGGGGCACGGCGGTTGGCTCAGCTCCATCTCCCGCAAGGACAGACAGGCGTTTCGCGAACGCCTCTCCCTGCTCGGTATGGGGCTCGAAGACCGCATGACCCAGCCCGTGGGTTTGCTTTCCGGCGGCCAACGTCAGGCGCTCACGCTTATGATGGCCACATATAACCCGCCGAAGCTCCTTCTGCTCGACGAGCATACCGCCGCGCTTGACCCCGCCACCGCCGAAAAGGTGCTCGAGATCACGAAAAACACTGTGGAGAAAAACCACCTCACGTGCATGATGATTACGCACAATATGCAGTCCGCACTGGAGCTCGGCAACCGCACCATCATGATGAACGCCGGTAAGATCATTCTGGACGTCACCGGCGAAGAGCGTGCCCACATGACTGTTGCCGACCTTCTCGACCGCTTCAAGCAAGCCGCCGGCAAAGCCCTCGATAATGACCGTATGCTTTTGAGCGAAGCAGAGCAAAACGCAGCATTTCCCATATTGTAATTTCAATTTTACCGTGTTATACTATGTGAAGAATATTCATGTAGTATAACACGGCTTTTTTGATATGGGTGAGGATAATGGCTAAAAACTCCGATTTAAATCGCGCGGCAAAAGCGAAAAAAGATGAATTCTACACGCAGTTGTCAGTGATGCTATTATAAAAGTAGACACGGAAGGGTAGAAAAAAGCCTGTCCGTGGAGT
>OGQV01000358.1_pt1 | contig 46784 bp, 44 predicted proteins | sample 1553311 | NCBI WGS metagenome assembly OGQV01 (sample SAMEA2579976, study PRJEB22360) | human gut metagenome
GAAGCCTTCGGGGCCTTTGTTGTATTCGAGCAGTGCGGCGGCCGCAGCCTCCAGCGTTTTGCCATACTTTGCGACGGCACCGTCCAGAATATAGGACGGAATGTACGCGAGCTTCGGGTCAAGACCTGCAACGGTCGGATTCTGGGTTTCCACGATTTTTTCAATCATACGGTCAAAAGACATAGTAATCCCTCTCTCATTTCAAATCTATAATTTCAAATTTCTCAAACTTTTACAGTTCATTAAATACAACTCTGCCGCCGCAGACGGTCGCCTTTACGCGGCCCATGAGCGTCATCCCCTTAAACGGCGTGTTTCGGCTTTTGCCATGCAGCTTTTCGGGGTCCACAACCCACGCTTCGTGCTCGTCAATCAGCGCAATATCGGCCACTTCGCCCGCACCGATGGCGCCGGCTTCAATGCCGAGCAGCTCCGCCGGGCGCACGCTCATCTTTTCGATGAGCTCTGTAAGCGTCAAAACGCCGGTCTTTACAAGCGCGGTATATGCCGCCGCAAACGACGTTTCCATACCGATGGAGCCGTTCGGCGCGTGCAGAAAATCAGCTTTTTCCGCCGGCGTGTGCGGCGCGTGGTCGGTCGCGATGACGTCGATCGTGCCGTCCTTTACGGCCTCGATCATCGCAAGGCGGTCCTTCTCGCTGCGCAGCGGCGGGTTCATGCGGTAGTCCGCGTCGTGCTTTTCGAGCGCTTCGTCGGTCAAAAGCAAGTAGTGCGGCGCGGTCTCCGCCGTCACCTTTACGCCGCGGGCTTTGGCATCACGGATGAGCGCCGCAGAGGTTGCCGTGCTGACATGGCAGATATGCACCGGCACGTCATACGCCGCAGCCGCCGCAATTTCGCGCGCCGTGCCGCAGTCCTCCGCCGCTGCAGGTACGCCGGGCAGATTGAGCTTTTCGGAAACTTCTCCCTCATGCATGACCCACTTTTTCGCGAGGAACAAATCTTCGCAGTGCGCCGTCACGCGCATGTGGAGCTTCGGCGCTTCGCATAATGCCTTTACAAGGCAGGCGGTATCGATAACCGGGCGACCGTCGTCGCTCAAAGCAATGGCGCCGGCATCGTGCAGCGCTTTTAAGTCGCACAGTTCTTCGCCTTTCAGTCCCTTTGTAATCGCTGCCGCAACGTAAACATGCGCATCGGCGGTCTTTGCTTTGTCCAAAATATAGCGCACGGTCTCGGGCGTGTCAACTGCCGGCTTCGTGTTCGGCATACACAAAAGGCTCGTCACGCCGCCCGCCGCAGCCGCACGGCAGCCCGTGTAAATATCTTCCTTATCGGTAAAGCCCGGGTCACGCAGATGCACATGCATATCCACAAAGCCCGGCACCGCCGTTAAACCTTTTGCTTCAATGACTTCGGCATCCGCATCGTACAGGTTTTCGGAAACCGCGCTGATGCGGTCCCCGGAGATCAAAATATTGCCGATATAATCCTCGCCGCGCGCGGGGTTCAAAATGCGCGCACCGCGGATCAGCAAGCGCTTTTGCTCTTGTTCCATTCGTCTCATTCCTTTCGGGTAAACAGCAGAAATTTCAGGATAGCCAGAAATTCTCGGCACAGGTTTTTCGGCAGACTTTTCAAATTGGTCTTCGCATGCAGCGGATACGGCGTAAGTCCCAACATTTTTGCCATGCGGCAGGCGCGCCACTGGTGGTAACTTTGCGTTGCAAGCAAAACGGTATCGGAAAAGCCATTTTCGCGCAGAATATCCCGCGCAAAACGCAGGTTTTCAAGCGTCGTCTTGGAGTTTACTTCCGCAAAGATGCGCTTCGGCGCAACCCCGAACTTCATCAGCGCTTCCTTTGCGGCTTCGCCCTCGCTTTGCGGCTCATCCTTGCCCTGCCCGCCGGTCGTGATACAAACGGCTTTCGGATAGGCTTTTAGATACGATGCTGCAGTATCCACACGATATTGAAACGCGCGACTGAGGTGCGCGGGGCAGGTTTTCGATGCCCCCACCACCCGTGCGCCAAGCACAATGACAACGCCGTTTTCGGGCAATTTTCTTCTTCGGTGCATAGTTTCTCCTTGTCGCATACTGAATAGCCAAAACACCTCATAATAATTATAAAGAATTCCCCCGAAAACCGCAAGGGCTTCGGGGGAAAAAGTTTACATGGTATGAAATCTCATTTAGGCTGCAGGCTCTGCGATTGTTTCGCCGCCGTTTGTGCCGGGATCCGGCTCTGCGGGTGTCTCGTCGCCGCCGGAGGGTTCGGAGGGAATCTCTTCGCCGCCGGAAGGCCCAGACGGTGTCTCGTCACCGCCCGCAGGTTCAGACGGCGTTTCGCTGCCGGAGGGTTCGGAGGGCACAGAAGGCTCTTCGTAGCCGGAATTGTCGGAGCCGCCCGAATAGCTGTAATCGTTGCTGTCGGAGTAGCTGTAGTTGTTGCTGGAGCTGCTCTGGGTACCGCTTCCGCTGCTCGTGTACGAGGCTGCGGGGTCACCCGGCATAGAAGCATATCTTGTGCGGTCCGCATCCGTAATGTTCGTATCGGACTTTGAGAGCGTTTTTCCGTCCTTAACAGCCTGCATCAGCTCTTTTGCCTTATTTACGGTGTTATAATCCGGGCGCATGACGTAGGCGTAATCACTCATGGAATACGGGATCTGCGAATCGCCCGTGCCGGTCACGCTGTATTGGACAACATTCCAAGAGCCGTTATCGGAAAGCTGACGGCGCACGAGCGCCGCAATGTCGTCATACGGCACATCCATCTCGAAGCAGTCCTTGATGCTGTCCATAATGGAGTTGTAGCGCACCAGAATATCCGGGGAAAGTGCCTTATCGATGATGGCGGAAATGACCTTCAGCTGGTTTTTACCGCGCTGAATATCGCCATCCACAAACGAATAGCGCTCGCGGGCAAAGGTCAACGCCATTTTGCCGTCCATCTGCACCTTGCCCACCGGGTACGTGTAGTTGTCCTTTGTAAACGCAACATCGTTATCGACCGTAATGCCGCCGAGCGCATCCACAATGCCGGTAAAGCCGGAGAAATTAAGGCGGAAGTAGTAATCGATATCCGTATCATACAGCATTTCGAGCGTGCCTATGGAAACGTTCACGCCGTAAATACCCGCATGTGTCAGCTTATCCGGGATACCGCCCGAAACAGGCAGCGGCACATAGTAGTCGCGCGGGGTCGTCACAAGCAGAATCTGGCGCGTTTCCGTATTGATTGTCGCCAAAATGTTTACATCGCTGCGACCGACCGTGTTAAGGCCCTGGCGTGTATCGCTGCCGCTGATATACAGGGTGTAAATACGATTTTCCGCATCGCTGTTGCCGGTGCTCTGCGTCTTTTCCGCTTCGCTCTGTACCGCCGTTTCCACGTGCAGCACTTCAAGCTCGCGAATTTTGCTTTCTACATCGGCGTATTTATCGAGCTCCGTCACAACGTCGAGGTATGCAGTATTTAGGATGATCGCACCGCATTCTTTGTTGAGCAGACCGTCGATGAGCTGTGTGATGCCGGCATACGTCTTCGTCGTCACTGCGCTGCCAAAGCGCTCCGTGATCTGGCTGACGGCGGAATCGGTGCTTTCGCGGTCAAGCGATTCCAAAATGCCGAACGTATAGCCCTTTGTGTCTTCCAACGCGGAAGCCGGGTCATCCGTGCGCACATAGACCGCTACGGGCGTATATTCCGTGCGCACCGTGCCAATCTCCGTCAGCGTGCCGGTCGCGACCGAAATGTAGTTGCTCGCAAGACCAAGCACCAGCGCCAGCACCAGAGAAAGCGACGCGCCGCAGATGAACTGCCCTTTATTTCGGATGCTGCGCACCAACAAAACGGCAGAAGCCACCAAAAGGACAAGTGCAATACCGCCAAGGATCAGCAGCTTCGTCGGCACCATCTTGCTTTGCAGAAGGATCACCATAAACACGGCGAACACTGCCACCAAAATGACAGAGATCACAATGCCCGGGATCCGTTCCTTCCATTTGCTCATATCGTGTACTCCTTTGATTTTGACGTTTCGGGAAAATTCGGCGCGCCGCGCATTCCGCGGCAGTGCCTTATCCGAGTTATTATATCGCTTTTACCCGTTGTGCGTCAACGGATTTGAACAAAAAGCCGTCAAAATCAGTAAAACGCCGACAAAACATCTGCATTTTTAGCTACAAGGCACTATTTTGACGAAGCTGTCCGCACTGCAAAAAGCTGCTGCGGGTGCACAGCCGCGTAAAAATCATTCAGGATAAATCCGGCAAAATCCGTCCCGCTCTGCGTGAGCGCGTCGGCGCAGTCGTTTAATATACCGGCCGGAGTGTAGTCCTGCCGCACAACGAGCACCGAAAGATCCGAAAGCGCACTGAGCGCCTCGGCATCGGCGGAAAGCAGCATCGGTGGGGAATCGAGCAAAACATAGTCAAAGCGTTCGTCCGCCCGCGCCGCCAAAAGCAGCTTTTTCAGTTTTTCACTGTGCAAAAGGCGCTCCGGGTGCGCGGCGGGCGCGGTAAGGCCGAGCGAAATGCCGTATTTTTCCGAAAAAATAAGCGGCGGCTCCACGTTTTTCTCTGCCTGCAAATACTGCCCGATCCCGTTTTTAGCCGCCGCCCGCAGGCCGAAAATTTTGTGCAATGCCGGTTTTCTTAAATCGAGATCCAACAGCAGCACATGCCGCCCGCGCATGGAAAGCGCCAGCGCCAAATTCGCCGCTACGCTTGATTTTCCTTCGTTTTCTCCCGCGCCCGTGAGCAGCAGCACTTTTTTGCCGTCCCGCCGCATGCGGTGCTCCAACGCCGCACAGAGATCCTGATACGCTTCCGTGTAGGTGTACCGCACAAAAGGGTCTGTCAGCAGCGCCGCAGCCTTGCGCCCCGCACCGCGGCTCTTTTTTACGAACAGCCGCTTTTCCTTGCGCTCGTGCCCGATGGTGCCCAGCACGCGCCCATCCAGCTTGTGCCGCGCGGCCTGCGGAGTTTGCACCGTATCGCGCCGCAGAAACAAAACCGATACAATCAGCGATGCAGCCAGCATCGCACCCACACATGCCCGCATGCGGTACGGCTTTAAGTCCACCGGGTTTGAAGGGGCAAGCGGCACCTGCGGGTCGCGGATGACGCGCAGCTCGGCGTTTGAGAACAGCTCGTCCGTCAGATCTGCGTGGTTTTCCAGCACATTTTTCAGCGATAAAAACGATTCGCGCGGGTTTTCCGCTGTCACCTGCACATTGATGAGGTTTGTCTCCGGCAAAACGGAAGCCACAACGTCACACTGCGCGGCCTCGCGGAACGTATCGCTTTGAAACACACTCGCAAACACCTGCGCCATGCGGGCCGTGAGATCTAAAGAGGTATACGCGCTCGTGCCGCCCTTTACATTTACCGCCACGGTCGCCGAAGCGGTATACACAGGGTGATACGTAAAAAGATGATACCCCTCCACGCACAGCCATGCCGTGAGCACCGCCAAAATCAGCACCCACAGATTATAGAGCAGCCCACGCAGCACGCACACAGGGTGCAGGTCACCCCAAAAAAAGCGCTCGTCCTTCACGTTTTCCCCTCCTCCACGATCACTGTCAGGCAGGCGCGCACGGTCTCTGTTTCCGTCTCTGCCGCATACTGCACCGGGTAACAGCCGGGCTTTGCGGTATCTATTTGCGTCACCGTCTGCTTTTTCACCTTTACCGCTGTGCCTGCATGGTCAAATACACCCTCCAAATAATCCTTCGGCTCAAACTTTTCGCCTGCCTTCACATACACGATTCCCTGCTTCAGGCGAATTTCAAGACTGCTGTCGCTCAGCTGCATATAAAGCTGCATCTCGCTCTGTCCGCCGTAGGAATTCGTCACGGATACCGGCAGCGTGTACATGTCGTTTTCCACAAAAGTAATATCTTCGGTGAACAGTCGAATACGGTCGGAAACGTCGCCGTCCATTACGTCCTCCGCTGTGATCTGCGCCAAAAGTGCGGGCATCTCGCCCGTGCGGTAGGTCGATGGTACATTCAGCGCAAAGCGCGGCGGGTTGTAATCCGTATACCGCACCGTGCGCGTGAGCGTCGCCGCGTGGCAGTCCGCATCGAACACCACGTATTTTATGCGCCGACGGTCGCCGTCCAACAACGCGGACATACCCGCAATGCAGATCTCATCCGTCAGGTCTCCGTCATGCGCGTCTTCGGCATGCAGCCCCGCGCAATACGCGCTTTCCGGCGCGGTAACGCTGAGCGCAAGTTCGCCGTCCGTTTCGTCCGTCAAAACGGGCATGGATGTATCCTGCGCCTGTACGCGCGGCACGGCAACCCACAGGTAAAACGTCAGTGCGGCGCAGAACAGCACTGCCATTACCATTTGAAATACCCTCATGCGATTCTCTCCTTTCCGGCTTCGCCGCTCAGAATTCTGCGTGGGTTTTCATGCAGCATCCGCTCGGCATACGCAGCACCGAAGTGCTCCGCAAGCCACGCGTTCACGTCCTCCAAAATCGGTCTGCGGTACACGGTCCCGTGCCCGTCGCTCGCCACGCAAAAAGCCAGATCGCGCTCCAGCAGCACCCGCGCGGTCTCTGCCGCCCTGCGCCCGAAAGCGCCGAAAATGCCGCTGCGCGTCACCTGCAGCGCGGCCCCCCGCTCTGTCCACAGCTCCGCGCGCCAAGGTTCGTTTTGCAAAATGACGTACCGCTCCGGGTGTGCGATGAGCGGCACATACCCGTATTTTCGTATATGCTCCGTCGCCGCCGCGCACCATTCCGGCGAGTCGAGCGGGTCAAACTCCACCAAAAGAAACCGGCTTTCGCCGAGCGGCTGCACGTCGCCGCTTTGCAGGCGGTCAAACAGCGTGCCGTCCGCCATCATTTCCATGCCGAAAAAGAGCTTTACGGTCAGACTTTCCCGCGCAGCCGCCGCTTTTAGACGCTCAAATTTTCCCAAATACTGCGTCTTCGTCACCCCCGCTCCGTGCGGCGTGACGGCTAAAGCTTTCGTGCCATGCTCTGATGCCATACGCAGCATCATGAGAGACGCTTCAAGCGTTTCCGCGCCGTCATCCACGCCGGGCAGCACATGCGCGTGCAGGTCGATATAGCTCATACCGTCTCCTCCCGTGTGCGGTGCGCGCCGTAATGGCCGTAGCCGTAATGCCCGTAGCGACCGTATTTTCCGTATCCGTAGCCATAACCGTACTTGCCGTAACCGTAGCCGGAAAGCCCCGCCTGTACGCCGTTCAGCACGCAGCCCGCAACGGTCACATCGCAGCTTAGGAGCTTTTCGATGCCCGCTTTGATCTTCGTCCGCGATGCGCGATCCTGCTCGATGACGTACACCGCCACATCGCAGCTTTCCGCCGCGGGCAGAATTTCCGCAAAGCGCGCGCTTTCCGGGGCAATGAGCAAAACGCAGTCCGCGTCTTCGCGCAGAGAAGCAATCGCGCCGCGCAGATTTTCGCCAACAGCGAGCACCTCGCGCGGTGAAAGCCCGCGGCTGCACGCGGCGTAGCGATACGGCTCTGCACCGCGCCGGTGCAGCACCTCCTGTACCGGGCAGTGCCCAAAAAGACACGCTTCCAGTCCCGGCGAGCGTTTATCCGTGCCGCGCTTTAAATCTAAATCGATCAGTACCACACTTTTGCCCATTTCGCCCAGCACATGCGCGGCAGTCATCGCCGTGGTGCGCACGCCTTCCCCGGGCAACGTACCGCAAAACAGCAGCACCTTGTCACCCGATGCCGCCATGCGACGTTCAAGGCGCATGGCAAGCCCGCGCGCAGCCTCGCGGTAATGCTCCGGCACATGCGGGTTCGTAAGGGTGAGCGTTTCGCGCCTACTCTTGCTTCGCTTTTTAAAAACGACCTTCGGCAGCGTGCCGAGACACAAAAGATGCAGCTTAGATGCAATCTCCTCCTCGCGCCGCACGGTGCGCCGTGTGCAGCCGTACAGCAGGATCAGTCCTGCGCCAAAAAGCAGGCCGTACGCCGCGCCCGTCAACGCCGCACGTTTGCCGTCGAATATATTATACGGCGTGGTCGGCAGGCTTGGGGCGCTCAGCATATGGAGCTTAATGTCGCCCAACACGTAGCGTGCGGCCTCCGGGTAACAATCCATAGCGGCGTTCAGGACATTCAACGTGCTTTCGGCATTCGCGCCCGTCGCGGTCAGCGTGAACAGGTTGGAATCCTCCACTGCGCTCGCCGAAAGCGAAGCTGTAATAGAATCCGTGCCGAGCGCCTGCTTGATGCTGTCCGTTAAGAGCTCGCTTTCGAGTATGTACGGGAACGTGCGCGCGAGCTGCGAAGCCGTGGCGGTGTTGTAATAAAACCCGTAGCTGAACCCGCCGCACGCTACCCCCTGCCCCCCCCCCGCCGCTTCCCCCGCTGCCGGTGGCGACCGTGAACGAAGCCGCCGCGCGGTACAGCGGGCGATACGCGCGCTTTACCGTGTACCACGAGCCCGCGGCGCACAGTACCGTGAGCAAAAGGCACGCCCACCACAGCTTTTTCACACCGCGCAGCACATCGTGCAAAAGCGTGATGATGTCGATGGGCTCCGGCACCGCTTGCTTTTCCTTTTGCGTCTCCTCCATATAAACCTCCGAAACACTTTATTTTTCATATACCGTAACGCTTTAAATGCCTGTCTGCGAATTTCACGGGCATTATAGCATTTTGCACCCGATTTCTCAAGCATTTTCGGGATATTGTATATATACAAATATCGCAAATTCCGTTAAAAAATGAAAAAAAGCGACGCCTCAAGCGAGGCGCCGCCAATAATCGACAAATTAAATTTCTATTTTAGTTTCAATCAGCCTTCCGGCTCCAGCACGCCGTACTTGCCGTCGCGGCGCTTATACACCACATCAATCTCGCCGGTGTCGCCGTCACGGTACATGAAGAACGTGTGGCCCAGCATTTCCATCTGCAAAATGGCTTCTTCCACCGTCATGACCTTCACATAAAACGTCTTGCGCTTTGCGATTTCCGGTTCGTCTTCCTCGTCCGGAATATCGTAGTACGTATCCGGCAGCTCCACGGGCTGCATCTTCTGTGCGCGCTCAAGGCGCTTTTTATTTCTACGGATCTGGTTGCCCAGTGCCGCCACAACATCATCCAACGCTTCGTTCATTTCCGGCGCAGTGGCTTCTGCACGGTACAGCATGCCGCGCTGCTTAATCATAATCTCCACGGTCTGGCGATTCTTTTCCAGCGTTACGGTTACGGTAGCATCCGCGTCTTCATCAAAGATGCGGTCAAACTTAGAGAGCTTGCGCTGCACCAGTTCCTTAAAATTCTCTCTCAGGTTCACTTTTCTGCCAACGATCTTGATGTTCATACGTCTACCGGTTTTTCCCGCAAAAAGCACAAAGGGATGTGCTTTTTTCATCTACGGAAAAAACACATCCTTTCTGAAAGACTCGGCTTTCATTATTCAGCTTACGGCTTCTGCCGTTCTCTGTACCTACAGTATAAATCATTTGAACAAAAATTGCAATAGAAAAATAAAATTTTCAAGATTTATAAACAATTTGTTTGCGATTTAAATTTCTCATAAAACAAAAAGCGCCGTTCCGAAGAACAGCGCCGTTTCTGCTTTACTTTAGTTGTTGCGCGGGCCCTTGCGGGAATAACCGCCGCCGCGCTTATTTTCCGCACGCTTGAGGTCCGAGATCTTCTCATCGCTCATCTGCTTAAAGCGGGACATCATATCTTCAAAAGAGCCGGAGTTTTCGCGCGCGCGCCACTCATAATCGCCCGGTCTTGCGGGGCTCTGCACCGGGGCAGAAGCTTCGCGGCGGTGATAGTTGTTCTGGCGCGGGGGTCTGCCGTTCTCATCGCGGCGGCGCGGGGGGCGCTGCTGCGCGTTTTCGTCTGCCTTTTTCATGGAAAGGCTGATCTTGCCGTCTTCATTGATGCCGATGATCTTGACCTTCACGGTCTGGCCTTCCGTGACGAAATCGCGAATCTCCTTTACGAAGACCGGGGCAACCTCTGAAATGTGCACCATACCGGTCTTGCCGTTACCGAGATCGACGAATGCGCCGAACTTTGTGATGCCCGTTACCTTGCCCTCAAAAATTGCTCCGACCTCAAGCTTTGTTTCCTGCATACCCTCTAATTTTCCTCCGGGATTTCAAATTTGTTAGTTGTTGCCGCCTACATTGTAGAACACACGCTCGCCGGGCTTTACATAGTCCAGTTCGCGGCGTGCCACCTTCTCCGCATAGTCTGTGTTGTCTGCGTTCTCTTCATTCAGGTCATAGCGCAGCTCGTCATTGACGACCTGCTGTTCCTTAAGCTCGTTTTTCAACTGCTGCAGTTCGTCCTTTTTTTGGCTGATGGAGATCTGCTGCCCGACGAGCATCGTGACCATGAAGCACGCAAAACAGAACACGGCGACCTTTAAAAGGAGGCTGCCCTTATAGCGTTTAATCTTGACTTCTTCCATGGGATTCCTCCCCTTTCCTTATGCCGAGCGTTCGGCTGCTTTTCTTGTTCCATTATATAATGATGCGCCGTCATTATTCAAGTCCTTTTTTTGCTTTTTTTCGATTTGTTCAGAAATGATTTGTGTTTTTTCCCGCTTTTTAGCAATGCTTCCACCTTTTTCCGCCGTCCTTGCGCGTATTTTGCAAAAATTCGGTTTCTAAAGCAGTGCAAGCGGCGCTCTGCATACGGCAAAAAGCGGCAAATGCCGTGCGTCACCGTGACCTGCACGCATAAAAAGCCGATGACTTCGCAGGCGATCTGAAAAAAGCGCGCGTGCCCGGCGCTGACCGCAAGGGACAGCAAAAACGTGATGACGGCGGCAAAAAGACAAAACAGCACATCCGTAACCGCTACCGCGATTTTGCCGAGAGAGAACAGCAGGCGCAAAAACTCCAGCACGGCAAACGCAAACCCCAGAAGAACGCCGCACACAAGGCACAGCAACAGCGTTTCTGCCGGAATGCCGCTCATTTTAAAAGCCTTTTCAAAACGCCCGTCGGGCGCACGCCGTCTGTATACGAAAGCGCCAGCACGCGACCCTTTACGAGCAACTCGCCTGTTTCGGCGCTCATGTTTTCAATGTACAGCCCTTCGCCCTTAATGTGCAACCTTCCATCTGCCGTCTGCACCGTGATGAGCGTCTCGCTGAAAAAATCCACGCGCGTAACGCCGCTTGCCGTAAGACGCGAGCGGTTTTCAATGTGCAAAGAATGTGCTTTTGCGCTTGCCGTCTGTGCCACTGTATCACCGATCCTCTTTTATGCTGTATCGCCTATTTATATGCAGCGATTTTCGGAAAAAGACCGAACAAGCGGCGAATATTTATGCAAAAGAGCAGCTCAGCGTGTTAAAAGCACAGTCAAAAAAACTTACTTTTCTTCGATGATCTCGTACATCATAGCCGCTTCGTCTTTTTTTGCATATTCATTCACGGAAACGACGCGGGCCTTCACGGTGCGCGCGCCGAGCGTGAGCTCGATGACATCGTTCACCTTCACATCGTAGGAAGCGCGGGCAATCTTGCCGTTGACGACGACTCGACCGGCGTCGCAGGCTTCGTTTGCCACGGTGCGGCGCTTGATAATGCGGGAAACCTTCAAGTATTTATCCAGTCTCATGTTCAAACTCCTTTTCTTTAATACATGGAGGCATAAAGCTGCCTATAACAGAAGAACGGACCCACTTCGGGATCCGTTCCATCACAAATTATTTGCCAAAATTACTTATTGACAGATTCCTTCAGGGCCTTGCCGGCCTTGAATGCCGGAGCCTTGGAAGCCGGAATCACGATCTCAGCGCTCGTTCTCGGGTCACGGCCAACGCGCTCGCCTCTCTCGCGAACTTCAAAGGTGCCGAAACCTGCGATCTGAACCTTCTCGCCGCCTGCAAGGGACTCTGTGATGGAAGCGATAACAGCGGAAACAGCGTTTTCCGCGTCTTTCTTGGAAATGGTAGCCTTTTCTGCAACAGCAGCAATGAGTTCTGTTTTATTCATTATGAATAACCTCCAAATTTTTAGATTTATCTTCATCACCCACGGCGCGAACCATCGCCGGAGCGTGAATTGCTTTATTCTTCTGCGCCGAACTGCTCAATATACGCGCGGCAGGCTTCAGACAGCGCCTGCTCTGCATCTACGCCGAGACGGCGTGCGAGCTCCGTTAAATTGAAAAGCGCTTTGCCAATCGATTCCGCGCCGTTTTCTTCGGTTGCACCGCTTACAGCTTTGCAAACGCTTTCGCGCAGGTCATCGGTCGTGCCATTATCCGCGCCCATTTTCGCCGCCTTTTTCAGTACCTTCTGGGTACGCATCAAAGCGGGCATGGCGGGCGTTACGCTTTCAAGCACCTCGCGGTCGGACTTCTGTTTTTTCGTCTCGCGCTTAATCTGATCCCAGTTTGTCAGCACCTGCTCGGTCGTGTCCGCCGTCACATCGGCAAACACATGCGGGTGACGCTGCACCATTTTGGCAGCAACGTCGCTGATCACATCGTCCAGGTCGAACCGACCGGCTTCACGCTCGAGCTCACTGTGGAACGCCACCTGAAAAAGCACATCACCAAGCTCCTCGCGCAGCAGCACGGGGTCTTCCGTATCGATGGCTTCTATCGCTTCGTAGCACTCCTCAAGAAAATCGCGGCGGATGCTCTTGTGATCCTGCTCGCGGTCCCATGGGCAGCCGTCCGGCGCACGCAGAATCGTGATGATTTCCTTGAGATCTTCCAGTGTATAACGGGATTTTCCTACATATTTCAACGCAGCTTTCATATTTTACCCTATCCCCCTGCTTTTTGCAAGTATTTTTCAAGTCTTTTTGTAATTTTTTCTCCGTTTGGCAGTGCTTTGATGTCTTCTTCACAGATCCCGCGTGCAATCAGCAGGAAAACAACATAGATAAGCGCCCCCAAAAACACCGCAGGCAGCGCGGAAAAACGCGATTCCGGCAGCACCGCACACCATGCTTTGTGTGTTAAGAGAGCCGCCACGCCACAGCAAACGGATGCCAGAAACGGCTTTTTAAAAGTGGAAAAGAAATCTATTTTCACGCCTGCAATACGCCGTATCGCAATGCACGCCAACACACTTGCGAGCGCATAGCACACGAGCGTGCCGACAGCGCCGCCAAGCACGTTCACACGCGGCACAGCGGCGAGCGTGTAATCGAGCACGGCTTTTACGCATAGCCCAATGAGCGTCAGCACCACGGGCAACTCCACATGGCCCATCGCCTGCAAGATGCTGTTCAGCGGCCCGCACAGCGCCGCAAAAACGGACGCCGCGCCCAAGGCCGTCAGTACGCGCCCCACGATGACCGTGCCCGGCCGTGCACCGTAGATCAGCAGTGCGGCGGGCTGCGCCAAAACGGAAAGCCCCACCCCCATCGGCAGTGCCGTCAAAAACGTGATACGCAGCACCGCTTCCACGGTGCGCTTCAGTTTCTGCGAATCCCCCGTCTGGAATGCCCGTGTCACGCTCGGCAGCGCGCTGACCCCAAACGACTGCGTTACGCTTGGCACGAGCAAAAAGAGTGTCAGCGCCATATTGTAGCAGCCGAAAAGGTAGTTCGGCACGGTTTCCGGCGCGGCGAGATTCCCTTTGGGGATCGCGCCAGCGTACATGGAAAGCAACGCTGCGGGGTCTGTCTGCACGGCATAGGCGACACGCGTCTGCAAAAATGACGCATCAATGAGTCCGGAAAAGCTCATGGCGACTGCCCCAAGCGAAATGGGCAGTGCAGTGCGCAGCAATTTTCCGGCCCAAATACGCTTGCTTTTCGGCTTCGGCGCGCGTTGCAGCATCGCTTTTGTGACGCCGTCCCTGCGACTTTGGAAGACAAGCGTCAAAAGCCCCAGCACCGCGCCGAGCGTCACGCCGAGGATTGCGGCAGCAGCACCTAAAGCGCAGACAAGCTGACAGCCATCTGCTTCACTTTTCACGGTACAGCCGAATACCGTGCCGCTCGCTTGCAGCTCCCGTGTGCCCGTATGCATCACAAAAATCGCGCCGGAAAGCCCGAAAATAAGCTTGCCGAGCGATTCCGCAACCTGCGAACGTGCCGTAGGCAGCATATTGCGCAGGCCCTCAAAATAACCGCGGTACACGGAGGAAATACTACACAGCGCGGCACACGGCGCAAGCGCCAACATGGAGAAAAGTGCGCCGGGGCTTTGCACCAAGCGCGTATAAAGCGGTGCAAAACTTGCCATCAGCAGAGCACAGAGAACGCCGATGACCGAAAACACCGGCAGCGCCGCCGCTTTGATTTGCCGCACGTCACGAAAATGTCCTAAGGCGTCCTCCGCCGCAGTCAGCCGCGCCACTGCCACGGGAAAACCGACGGTGGAAAGGCTGAACAGCACGTTAAAAAAACTGTACGCCGTGCTGAAATATCCCATACCGTCTTCCGTGATGATACTCGATAACGGGATTTTAAACAACGCCCCAATGGCCTTCACCAGAAGAACGCCGAACATTAAAATGAACGCGCCGTGCAGAAATCCCTGCTGCACGCGCGCCGCGGGCCGTTTTTGCTCCATAAAACCCTTCCGTTTCAAAAAAGTTTCTCGGCGAAAGAAAAGGAAAGAGGGGGCACCTCTTTCCTTCTGGTTTTACGTCCTTGCAGGCCGGGCCCGCGTTTTCAATTATTCCTCGGTCTTGACTTCCTCGGTCGGCTCAGCCGTCTTCTCTGTCTCGATTGTGACTTCCGTCGTCTCCGGCTCTGCGGGGACTTCGGCCTTCTCGACTGCTTCGGCAGCTTCTTCCGGCTCTGCCGGTGCGTTCTCCAGCTTTGCGCCGCAGTGGCTGCAGAACATGGAATCCGTCGGCATCTTCTTGCCACATGCCGGGCAAGTCACTTTATCCTGCATGGAAGCGTACTGTGCGGAAACTGCGGAAAGCTGTGCATACAGATCATCGATACCGGCGATCTGGTTTGCAAGCTCGGCTTCGTCTGCGGAACCGGCCTTCTTGGCCTCGTAAATGAAGCGGCCAAGCTCCTGATAGCGCTTCGTAATCTCGCCGTTCAGCTCGGCCATATTGATGCGCAGCTTGGACATATCCACAAACTGGCCTGCCATTTTGCCTACGGTCTGTGCAGCGGATTTTGCGTTGACAACAACATCATCAAAAATTCCCATAACAAATTCTCCTTTTGTGGTTTGGAAACGGAACCTTAAGAAGCACACCGTTTCATGTACCTTTCTTCAGTCCCATTATAGCGCAATTTGTGTCAAAAAGCAAATGACAAACCGGCAATTTTGTAAACAAAGGTTAAATTTTTCCTGACAATAACCTTAATTCGTACCGTTTTCTACTTTCGGACCCAAAAATTCACGCAGCATGGAATTTGCAGGCACCAGCTCGGCATCAATGGGCTCAAAGCGCATCAGACGGGCATCTAAATCGCGCGCCTTACGGTAACACGGGTTATCCTCCGGGATTTCGCGCAGAAGCGGAATGACAAGCCTGCGCAGCACACACGGTTCATAAATATGAATGGAGTTCACCGTGTAGTCCGCGGAAAGGCGGTACGGGCGGATGTATTTATCTTCGCCCGCCACCACATTATCCCACATGGCGATGGTGCGCTCCGGCATGGTATCGCGGGAACGGATATCACGCGAGATGCGGCGCACAAGGCGAATATCCATCGGCGAAATAACCTCGCCGTTGATATCCTTGATCTGCTGCTTCACGCTGACATACAGCTTTATGGTGCTGCCCTCCGGCAGATCACGCGTAAAAATGGGGTTCAGCGCGTGCAGACCCTCCATGATAACGAACCCGCGGTCGCTGACATCGAGCTTTCTTGCCGCCAATGTTCGGGTCTTTGTTGTAAAATCGTACTCCGGCAAAAGGCAGGAGCCGCTGTGAATGACGGAATTCAAACAATCCTGAATAAGCGCAATGTCGAGCGCGTCCACGGTCTCATAGTCCTTTTCGCCGTTCGGCAGCACGGGCGTTTCGTCCGGGCCAAGGTAAAAATCGTCAAGCGAGACAATCTCGGCATGCACACCGAGCTTGCCGAGCTCGCGCTGCAATAAATGCGCCGTGGTCGTCTTGCCGCTGGAGGACGGCCCCGCCAGCATGCACACCTTCGCGGTTTTGTAATGCGTCACAATGTTGCGCGCAATGTTCTCGATGTGCTCGTGATAGGAATCCTCCACCTCATCGATCATGACCTGCGGGTTCAAAAGCGCCGCGTCGTTAATCTGCTCTAAGTGATTGATATATTTAATGTAACCGCTTGCGAAATTGCTCATATTGCTTCGCGATGCCCTCCTTTCGTTCGAGAATTTCCGGGTAACGGCTGATATATTCATACGAATATTTGAAGTTAAAAATGCGTGAAAGATCTTCGGAATACGGGTTCTTAAGCTTCGTCACGCCGCCTGCGCCGCACGCCAGCACCGTTTCGGTCTCATCCATCGTGAAAATATTATATGCACACTCGGTGCCCGGCTTTGCCCAGCCCGTATTCTCCAAATTGCCCGCCATGCGGCTTTGGCGATAGAGATAATACGGCTCAAGCCCCCGCTCTGTCAGCCGCTTTTCGGCATAAGCCATCATGCGGTCGGCAAGCGCGGCATCGGCGTGGGCCTTGTTGATCTCACCGCTCTGCGTGATGAACGAGGAGCGCTTCAATGCGAGCGCGTGCACCGTCACGTTCTCAGGGTCAAGCGCAATGACCTTTTCGATTGTGTCACAGAACGTCTCATACGTGTCACCCGGCAAGCCGACAATGAGGTCCATATTGATATTCGTAAAGCCCGCTTCCCGCGCGAGATGAAACGCATCCACAGTCTGCTGCGCCGTGTGGCGGCGGCCGATGTTTTCGAGCACGTTGTCCTGCAAGGTTTGCGGGTTGATGCTGATACGCGAAACGCCGCTTTTAAGCAGCGCATCCAGCTTTGCACGGTCAATGGTATCCGGGCGGCCGGCCTCCACCGTAAGTTCCTCGCACTGCGACATGTCGAACGAATCTTTCACAACGCGGATCATCTCGGAAAGCTGCTCTGCGGAGAACGTCGTGGGTGTGCCGCCCCCGACATACACAGCGCGCAGGTTTAAGCCCAAAGCATCGGCGACTTTCGCCGTCTCTTTCAGCTCTTCCAAAAGCAGGCGGTGATATTCCGGGATCTGTTTCTTGGCCTTTTCCACGCTCTGCGAAACGAATGAGCAGTACGCGCAGCGCGTGGGGCAAAACGGCACGGAAATGTACAAAGAGTAGTCGTTTTCACGCACTTTATCCGTAATGGGCTTTTGTGCGCGCAGGGTGCGCACCGCAAGTGCCGTTTTTTCGTTTGAGACGAAATATTTTTCGCGGAACAGCCTTGCCGCTTCCGCTTCGCCGTGCTGTTCGGTCAGCTGGCGCAGAAGCTTAATGGGGTGAATGCCCGTCAGCATACCCCAGCGCGGCATTTTGCCCGTGTGGGCGCAAAATGCATCAAACAATAAAGACACCATGCCGTATTCGGTCTCTGCGCCTATTTTTGCTTTGCGCTCCGTTTTGCCGTCTGCGTCTTCAATGCGCACGATATATTCGCCGTTTTCTTCGGCGGTGTACACCGTGCGGTTTTCATCGCTCGGCATAAATTCGTGCTGTACCGTGACTTTGTCAAACGGGTAAAACACGCGGCAGAGATTTTCCGCCTCATAGTGATAAGGGTGATCGATAATATATAAAACCATACATTTTCCTTTATAAATACGGATTTCGGCGCTTTTCGTCTTCCAGCGTCGTCACGGGGCCGTGGCCGCCGCAGATATCGGGATTTCCGGGCAGCGCCGCAAGCTTTTTCAGAGACTCGCGCAGCTCGGCACTGTTGCCGGTTGGCAGGTCGCACCGCCCGACGGAGTAGCCCATCAACGTATCGCCCGTAAACACGGCGTCCGGCGTAATATAACTCACGCCGCCCGCGGTGTGGCCGGGCGTGTGCAGCACCGTGACCGGCACTTCGCCGATCTGAAATGTTTCACCGTCTTTGAAAGCCTCGTGCACCTTGCAGGTGATAGACTCGTACATCATGAGAAGCGAGCCGTTTTGCTTATCGTCCGCTGCAAACGCCGCTTCCGTCTCATAGGCGCACACCGGCACACCGAGCATCTCGTGCAGGCGGTCAGCCTCCCAAATGTGGTCAAAATGGCCGTGTGTCAGCAAAATTCTCTGCACCGTATATTTTTTGATTTCATTTAACAGTACGTCGTTCAAAAAGCCGGGGTCAACGACCGCCGCCTGATTCGTTTTTTCGTCGATGAGCAGGTAGCAATTTCCCGAAATAGGCCCGCCCGTTATACATTTATATTTCATATCTTTGTTTACCTTTAGCTGCGGTCAATAGAGATTACGCCCTTAATCTTCTGCAAGCGGTCGATAACGGTCTGCAGGTGCGAAAGGCCGTTGATGGTAATCGTTGCCGAAATGACGGCATTCTCCGAGTTTTTGATCTCGCGGGAGTTGAGCGAGTGAATGAAAATGTGCATGTTGAAAAGCTGCTGGGTCACGTCTGCGAGCAGGCCGGAACGGTCGGTCGCCACAATATGCAGCGTAGACTTGAACTCTTCCTTGACTTCACCCGCCCAGTGCGCACGCACCCAGCGCTCCGGCTCCGGCGCCTGCGAGAAATCCTTCGGCACGTTCGAGCAGCTGCGTTTGTGGATGGAAACGCCGAAACCGCGCGTAATGAAGCCGACGATCTCATCGCCCGGCAGCGGGTTGCAGCAGCGGGAGAACTTGATGAGACAGTTGTCCATACCCTCTACGAGCACGCCGCCTGCCGCTTTCTTGTTGAGGTTCGGTGGCGGGGTCTGCTGCGCAATCTCCTGCTGCGGTTCGGGTGCAGGCTTGTGGGTCTTCTGGTATTCCTCTTTTACGCGCGGCAGGAGCTTCCAAAGCTGAATGCCGCCGTAGCCGACGGCCGCGTAAAAATCATCGGGCGTGACGCAGCTGTGGCGGCGGCCGGCGCTTTCCAGCATGAACTGCATCAGCTCGTCGCTCATCACGATGCCGTTGCGCTTAAATTCGCGCTCCAGCTCTGCCTTGCCCTCTACGATGTTCTCATCGCGCTTTTCTTTCTTGAACCATGCGCGGATCTTATTGCGTGCTTCGCTTGTACGCACGATGGAAAGCCAATCGCGGTTCGGGCCGCGACCGACCTCCTTCGTCGTCAAAATCTCAATAATCTCGCCCGTTTTTACCTTGTAATCGAGCGGCACGATCTTCTGGTCAACCTTTGCACCAATCATGCGGTTGCCGACGGCGGAATGAATGGCATACGCAAAATCGATAACCGTAGAGCCCATCGGCAGGTTGATAACGTCGCCTTTCGGGGTGAAGACGAACACCTCTTCCGGCGCAAGATCGGTCTTGATGGAGCGCACAAGGTCCGTGATATCTTCACTTTCGGACTGGTTATCGAGCATGTTGCGGATCCACTGCAAGCGACCCTCCAGCGAGTCGGGCTTTTCGTTACCGCTCGTCATGCCGAGCTTATACTTCCAGTGCGCCGCGATGCCGTATTCTGCCGTGTGGTGCATTTCCCACGTGCGAATCTGCACCTCGAACGGGATGCTCTCTTTGCTGATGACCGTCGTGTGCAAGGACTGATACATGTTCTGCTTCGGCGTGGAAATGTAGTCCTTAAAGCGGTTCGGCAGCGGGGTGAACATATCATGGATGATACCGAGCACATTATAGCAATCGTTGATGGTATCGACGATTACGCGCAGGGCGAACACGTCGTAAATTTCGTCAAAGCTCTTACCCTGAATGAACATCTTGCGATAAATGCCGTTGACGCTTTTTACGCGCCCTTCAATATATACGCCCGGGATAAGCGGCTCCACACGACTGCGGATCATTTCTTTCGTTGTCTCAATAAACTGCTTGCGCTTTGTGCTGCGCGCCTCAAGGTTATCTTCAATCTCCTTATACGCCACAGGGTCAAGGTACTTTAAAGAAACGTCCTCCATGTATTCCTTAACCTTGCGCATACCGAGACGGTGCGCAATGGGTGCGTACACCTCAAGACATTCCAGCGCCTTGTCGCGCTGCTTCTGCGGCGCTACGTATTCGAGCGTCGCTAAATTGTGCATACGGTCCGCAAATTTAATAATGATTACGCGGATGTCCTCGCTCATCGCAATGAGCATTTTGCGCAGGTTTTCCGCCTGCTGCTCTTCACGGGAGGAGAACGGGATCTTGCCGAGCTTTGTCACGCCGTCCGTCAGGTTTGCAATCTCCTTACCGAACGCTTTCACAATGTCGTCATACGTAACCGGCGTGTCCTCAATGACGTCATGCAGCAGACCTGCCACGACGGACGGGGTATCCATGCCGAATTCCACAAGCTTATACGCCACCGCAATGGGGTGGATGATGTACGGCTCGCCGGAGCGCCGCACCTGTCCCTGATGCGCTGCCTCCGCGAACTTATACGCTTTTTCGATCAACGCGAGGTCATATTCTTTTTCGCTTTTTTCGATCAGTGACACAAGGTCCGCATACGTTTTTGCTGCTTCTGCCATCGTTTTTCACTCCTTCCGTTCCCTTATTGCAGTGCCAAAAGCACCGGGGAACGTGTAATATCTGTTTTGCCGCTCGTTTCGATGAGCGCTGCCGTAAATGTATCGTCTGCAATTTTGCTGTGTACCAAGCCGCGCTCCTCAAATACAAGAAGCGCCGTTTTAAAGAGTCCCAGTGTCATATCTTTTCCAAACTGCGAAACAAACCGAACCTGGTCCGTCTCTTTACCGTTTACCGTGCGCAGTGCGCGGTAAATGGCCGCTAAGCACGCGCGGTCGGGGTATAATCTGTTTTTATCCTCCGCGGAAAGCACCTCGCCGCGCTGCCACTTTTCAAAGCTCGCAAGCGACGCTATATTCTTTTCCGTATTGAACGCTGCAAACTTCATATCGCGCACGATGACAGTCAGCGACGGCTGGCCGCGAAATTCGCGCGCCTCCAGCTGCACCGCAAGGTCGATCTTATCGCCGATGTGGTACGGCAGCTCCTCGGGCTTTGTATTAAAACGCATCGCCGTGATGACCGCGCCGTTCTTTTCTAAGGTCAGGCGCAGATGCCCCCCGCCGCCGACCGGTGTGACATTGGAAAGCTCCATGTTGAATAAACCGAACACCGGCTGCGGGTTGCCGTTTCCAAACGGCTCCAACTGCGTCAGGCTTTGCGCCATGGAAACTGAAAGCGCCGCCGGGTTCAGCTTGCAGTCCAGTGTGACCGTCTGCGTGGGCATCTGCGGGAAGTGCTCCGCCGCATACCGATTGATGCGCTTGCGGAACGCTTCGATGTTTTCGGGCTTCAACGTGATACCCGCCGCCATGGGATGTCCGCCGAATTTGATGAGCAAGTCGCCGCACGCGCAGATGGCTTCAAACAGCGAGAAACCCTCAATGCTTCTGCCGCTGCCCTTCGCCTCTGTTTCGCCGCGCGAAATGATCATGCACGGCTTGCCGCAGCGCTCCGTCACACGGGACGCCACAATGCCGATAACACCATGGTGCCAGTTTTCACCGTCCACCACGACCACGCGGTCTTTCATGTATCCTTTCGCTTCAATATCCGCAAACGCCGCTTCGGCAATCTCTGCTTCCACACGGCGGCGTTCCTCGTTATCGGCGCAAATTTCCTCACTCAATACCTCGGCTTCCTCTTCATAGCCGCTGATAAGCAAGCGCACGGCGCGTTCCGGCGCGCCCATACGGCCCGTCGCGTTGATGCGCGGCACCAGCGTAAACGCCACATTTGTGCTCGTCAGTGCCTTGCCTGCAATGCCTGCGTTTTCCAAAAGTGCCTGCACGCCCGGGCGGTCGCTCTGTGAAAGACGCTCAAGACCCGCGCGGATCAGCGTGCGGTTTTCACCCGTCAACGGCACAATATCGCCGATGGTGCCGATGGCCGCGAGATCGCTGTATGCTTCTAACAGATCTTCCACGTCGCCCGCGCCGTCCTCCAGCGCCATAAGCAATTTAAACGCGATGCCTACACCGGAAAAATGCTTATAGGGGCTTGTGTCATCCGGTCGGTATGCGTCCACGACCGCCACGGCATCGGGCAATATCTCCTGCGGGCGGTGATGATCGGTGACGACCACATCAATGCCAAGCTCGTTCGCGCGCGCTACCTCCTGCACGGAGGAAATGCCGTTGTCGACCGTGACAATGAGCGACACGCCTTGCTCTTTTAAGTATTCCACGGCGCCCATGTTCATGCCGTAGCCTTCGCCCTCGCGCTGCGGTATGTAGAAGATTACGTCCGCACCGCGCGTTTCAAGGTACGAATACAGCATGGCGGTCGAAGTCACGCCGTCGGCATCGTAATCCCCGTAAACCGCGATTTTTTCCATGTTGTCCACCGCGCGGGTAATACGCGCCGCTGCTTTGTCCATATCTTTTAAAAGAAACGGGTCAGAGAGCGGCTCGCCCTCGCCAAGAAATTCCCGCAGATGCGCGGCATCGTCAAGGCCGCGAATATTCATCAGCATCGCAAGGAAGAACGGCACGCCATACGTCTGTGCAAACGCCGCCGCGCGTTCCTTATCGAGAGGACGCACCTCCCATTTTCGCAAGATCATTTTGCTTCACCCTTTAAATCAAAAGCCCGATTTTCCGCGCAACCCCAACTACTGCGCGGCAATCGTGTCCTGTGTAAATTCGTTTCATTTCTAAAAGAATATTTTAGCATTTTTTTGCCGGTTATTCAACAGAATTTCACAATTATCTGCGAAACTGTTTGTAGAAAAAGAAAAACACATTCCCCATCTGTCGGCAAAACGACGAACAAAGTCTTTGATTAAACTTTCTTCAAGAAAGTTTACGGATTCTCAAGGCAGTGCCTTGAGTCGTCGCCCGCAGATGACGAAACACTTTTGCGTTCGTAATCGTCAGGACAGGTAGACTTGAACTTCCGGCGGACGTTCAAATCGTAGGAAGCCCGGCTGTATGGGTTTTCTGAACAAGACATCAAAGTGTCTTGTTTTATACGCGCTCAGCGCAGAATTATTTCCCGAATTTTTGTTGATTTTTCCCGAAAAAAAAAGTCGATAAATTATAGAAAACAGGAAAGGCATGTGGTAAAATGGAAATGAAAGATTCTGTATCTTTGCAGAAAAGAGGTGCCGTTATGGAAGAAAAAACACGGAAACCCGAAACCGCCAAGCAGACCGCTAAAGAACACCTTGTGCCGGAGCACGAAGACGAGCACCAACACGGCAACCCGCAATTTGCGCTTAAGGTGCTGCTTATTCTCATCGCCATCATTTTGGTGATCGTTATTTTAAAGGCCACCGGCGTACCGTTCGCCGTAAAAGACTGGCTTTCGCACTTCACCGGCGACATGATCGCGCTACGCTGAATGTACTCTCCCCATAAAACACAAACCCGCCGAAACTTTTCAGCTCGGCGGGTTTTCATTTTGCTTATTTAGTTCGAAGCACCACTGGTGGAAGATTCGGTTTTCGGCGAAAGCGTCACATGCGCCGTGTAGCTGCCGGTCGCCCAGCAGGAATCCGCATTGTTAATCGTCACCGTCACCGGCGCTTCCATGCTTCCGCTCGGGTCTGTCACCGTGGAAAGATCCACCGTGCAGAAGACGGAATCTCCCGTCAGCTTCGAGATCTGCGCCGCCGTGCCGATGATTTTCAGCGTGAGCGTCTTTGTAGAAAGCTCTGCTTCCATACCCTCCGGCACGTTGATGACGCTGATGTTGCTCGTCAGCACAGACGTTTCCTTGTAACCGTTCAGGTTGAATGTAACGGTCGCGTTTTCCACTCGCGTCACATTTGTCACACCGCTCGGCACCGGGATAGCCACCGTGAACGTGTTGTTTTCCGGCGTAACGTCCAGGAAGTTGATCGGCGTGGAGAGCGTCAGGGTCGTGTACTTTGAGACCGTTTCACCGTCGCCGGCAATTTCAATTTCTGCCGGGTCGATCATGATGCGGTTCGAGGCAAAGCTGTCCGGAATATTGCGCACATCCGCTTCCAGCTTGACCGTCTGTCGGCTCGTCACCGGAATGGAAACCTCCACCGTGTCGTCGCTCAGTTTCAAATAGAGCTTCGTTGGGTCAAGTACGTTGCCGTTCGCGTCGTACAACGTCACTTTGCAGGAAAGCGACTTCGACTGCGTGAGCTCTTCGCCGAACTTATATTCCAACACGGCACGCGCCACCTTGTTCACGCTGCTTTCCGGGCCGGAGACCGTGATAAGCTCCGTAGAAAGTGTGGGCGTAGAAGGCGCATAGTAATTTTCCGCCGTAGTGTACTGAAAATTTGTTTCCAAAGTGAGCTGCGTTTCTTTATATTTATCATACACCACTGTGATCTCGGACGGCGAAACGCTTTCCACCTCATATTCGGCGAGGGTGTTGCCCTTTTTTGCCGCGCGCAGAGAAAGCGTCGTCTGTTGCAAGCTGCTGCCCGTCAGCATGCTGACGGAAGGATCCAGCGTCGCCGTAACGCCGATGTCCTCGCTCGTCACCTTACTTGTGATGAGTGAGTTGCCCGTAATACTCACATCCGTCGCGCTGCTGCTCATACTGAACACGCGTACACCGGCTTCCTGCGCCGTATCGGAAATTTCAACGTTAATCGGCACATTGCGGATTACGGTCGCACGGCTTTCGGAGTTGCTCGCCATCATGGCAAACCAGACGGCCGCCGCGGCAAGAAATGAAAAGATAAGCAAAATTGTGTTGTTTTCAAACACACGTAAGCGTTGTTTTACTTCGTTTCTGGGTTTCTTAGACATTTTTGCCATCACTTCTTCACCGTCCTTTTGCTTTTCAGCACGTCGAACTTACGGCGCACGGTGGAAGCTTCTTCCTGCGGAATGAGGTACCCCTCCAAAACATCACGCAACGTATCGCGCGTAAAGCGGCGCGCCAAAACGCCGTTTACAGCCACGGAGATCTGCCCCGTTTCTTCCGAAACCACCACGACCACGGCATCCGATTCCTCACTGACACCGAGCGCCGCGCGGTGACGCGTGCCGAGCTCTGCAGAGACCGAAGTGTTTTTCGTCAGCGGCAGAATACAGCCCGCCGCATGAATCATGCCGTCGCGAATGATCATGGCGCCGTCATGCAAAGGCGCCTTATTGAAGAAAATATTGCCCACAATCTGGCCGGAAGGCTCGCAGTTAATCTGCGTGCCGGTCTCAATGATGTCGCCAAGCTTCGTTTTGCGCTCGAATACGATAAGCGCGCCCATTTTGAGCTGCTGCAAAATACCCACGCCGTCTACCACGGCGTTGATTGCCTTGCGGATCTGCGCGCGGTCATAGCTGCGGTCACGGCCTGTTACCACAGCCGCAATAGATTGTCCGACGTTGTTGCGACCCACTTGCTCGAGCGCCTTGCGGATTTCCGGCTGAAACACGATGAGGATTGCGACGAAAGCGAACTGGAAGAAATACGCCAGCACGCGGCTGACCATCACCAGATTAAAATACGAAGAAATAATAAACAGAATGACAAGCAGAAAAAGTCCCTTTACAAGCTGCCCCGCGCGCGTTTCGCGCACAAGCTTGACCACACCGTAGATCAAAAATGCAACGATGATAATATCAACGGCATCTTTAAATTGAAAATTCATGGCAATGCTCACCATCCACTCCCACCAGGAAGCAATGGCTTCAAAAACCTTATTCAAAGCATTCACCTCTTTGCACAGGATTCGGCGGTACATGCACACGGTGCACATCCGCTCCATACGATTTACTTTTTACAAAACCTAAATGCGTACTGTATATAGTTTAACACAAAGAGGTGGGGATGAAAAGGGGGAATTGTATGTTTTTTCCTGTTCTTTTCTATATTTTTCGATTTTTATTTACACTTTGTTCATTTTTATTTGACTTTTCGCGCCGCACTTTCAGCCCGGAGCGAATAGACCGTGCGAATCAGCTCCGTAATGTCCCTGTCGGTCGTGAACGCACCCGGCGAAACGCGCACCGCGCCGCCGGGCGTTTCACCGTCCGTTCCCATTTTGCGGTGTACGAGCGGCGCACAGTGGAACCCACAGCGCACGGCAATGTTCCGCTTTGCAAGTACCTCGCCCACTTCTTCACTCTGCATGCCGCGCACGTTAAAGCCGAGCACCGGCACAAAGTACATCGTGTCCGGCATTGCGGTGTATAAAACAACATGCGGCATGTTTTTGAATGCCTCGTATACGCGGCGAATGTGGCGCATTTCCCTCTCCCGCAGCATGTATTCACCGTTCGTGCGCACAAAATCCATGCCCGCACCGAGTGCGAGGATGCCCGGCACATTCTGCGTGCCGCTTTCAAGGTACTCCGGCATTTCCCGCGGCTGGTCTGGCTCCAACGCGCGCGTACCTGTGCCGCCCTGTATCAGGCTTTCCAGCTTTTCGCCGTTTTTCGTAATGAGCATACCCGTGCCCATCGGACCGTATAACCCCTTGTGTCCTGCGCAGCAAAGGTAATCGATGCCGTCGCGCTCCGCATGAATGGGAATCACCCCGCCGGACTGCGCCGCGTCCACGCAAATCTCCGCGCCGTATATATGCGCAAGCGCCGCCAGCCGCTCCACAGGCACGCGGATACCGAATACATTCGAGGCCTGCGTGCAGACAAACAACCTTGTGTTCTCGCGCATCGCATGACGGAACGCGTCGAGCGTCGCGTCGTTGTCGCCGGGCGTCACGGGCACAACGGTAAACGAAACACCGTGCGCCTCCATGGCTTTCAGCGGCCGCAAAACCGCATTGTGCTCCAAATCGGTCACAAGCACATGGTCGCCACGCTTTAACGAGTGGATAACGATATTCAGCGACTGTGTGCAGCTCGGCTGAAACGAGATGCACTCCGGGCCCGCCGCACCGAAAAAGCTCGCCGCCTTCTGCCGCACATCGTAGACTGCCTGCGCCGTCTGCAAGCTCATTTTAAACCCGCCGCGGCCGGGGTTCGCGCCGAACTGCTCCAGCGCCTGCGCCATTTTGCGGCGCACCGAAAGCGGCTTTGGGTACGTCGTCGCGCTGTTATCGAGATAGATCATTTCTTTTCGCCCCGTTCCGCACGGTAGAACACTTTCACGCCTGCATCCCGCAAAATGCGCTCCGCTTCGTCCGTGCGCTGCGGAACATATACACCATAGCCGCAGCCGCTTTCTCGGGTGCGCGGCAGCCGCTCAATGTAGGCTTTTATCCCTCTTTGAAAAAGCAGATCACGGCTTTTCAGCGCATAAGTCACGCTGCTGACAACAATAAGCCGCTTCCCGCCCGTGTCTCTTTTGTTTTCCATTGCAAGCACCTCCAAGCCTTCAAAACAGTCTCATCAAAACAGAATATGAGACAAGCCGGGAATTGGTGCAAAAAAGAGCCCCGCCGAAGCGAAGCTCTCAAAAATACTGCAAATTTATTTCAGCAGGCATACCGCATGCGCTGCAATACCCTCGCCGCGGCCGGTAAAGCCGAGGCCCTCCTCCGTCGTCGCCTTGATGCACACGCAATCGAGGTCGAGGTTGCAGGCGGATGCAATGTTGCGGCGCATCTCATCGATGTACGGGCGCAGCTTCGGACGCTGTGCCAAAATCGTCGCATCGATATTTTCAATCCCAAAGCCCTTGCGGCGTACCGCCGCCACCGCCACCGCGAGCAGCTTTAAGCTGTCCGCACCGGCGTACTGCGGGTCATCGTCCGGGAAAAGCACGCCGATGTCCCCGAGCGTCGCCGCGCCGAGCAAAGCATCCGCTATGGCATGCGCGAGCACGTCCGCATCGGAATGCCCCAAAAGGCCCTTTTCATACGGGATATGCACGCCGCCCAAAATGAGCTTTCTGTTTTCTACAAGCTTGTGTACGTCATAACCGTGACCGATCCGCATAGTAACACTCCTTTACTTTTCCGCCGCAAAAGCCTCTGCCACAAGCAGATCCTCCGGCGTTGTGATCTTGATGTTTTTGTAGTCGCCCGGGGTCAAATATACCTTGCCGCCCGCCGCTTCAATGAGCTGGCAATCGTCCGTATATTGCTTTCCGGCGTTTTTCGCAAGGCACAGCGCTTCTTTATACAAAGAAAGGCGGAATACCTGCGGCGTCTGAATGGCACGCAAAGTGCTTCTCTCCGGCGTAGCGCACACCGTGCCGTCCGCCGCAGCAACCTTGATGGTGTCTTTCACCGGCACAGCCAGCGTCGCCGCGCCGTATTTTTCCGCGTCCGCGCACACGGTTTCGATTTCCTCCGGCGTGATAAACGGTCGCGCCGCATCGTGCACGGCGATATACTCTGCATCACCGCAAAGCGCTGCACCGTTTGAAACGGAATCCTGCCGCTCCTTGCCGCCCTCGGTAATCGTAAGCGGCTTTGTGACGAACGCCGACGCTTTTTGGATTGCATCGAAATCGCACGCACGCGCCACAATAACGATCTTTGAGATGCACGCGGCATTCTCAAATGCGCGCAGTGTACGGCTCAGAACCGGCTCGCCGCCGATCTCCATCATCGTTTTCGAAGCGCCGCCGCTTTTCATACGTGCAGAGCTGCCCGCCGCCACCAAAATTGCCGCCGTTTTCATCACGTTTCCCACCTTATTTTTCAAGTATTCAAATGCGTTTGCCTAAAACGCGCCTAAAATATAAATACAGTATACCGCGATGTTTACCGCGGGTCAAGGCAAGATAATTTTCTCTTTCGACGTTTTTTATCAAAAAAGCATTGAATTCCCGCCGTCACCTATGTTAGAATAAGCTTGTATGTAAAGATTAAGTAAGAAAAAAGAAAAAAATTTGAAAAGCGAGCGTTTTGCGCACACAAAGGAGCTGCAACCACAAATGGACATTTTCTCCGTTATTACACTCTTTGGCGGACTTGCGTTCTTCCTCTATGGCATGCATTTGCTTTCCTCCAGCCTTGAAAAAATGGTCGGCGGCAAGCTCGAACGTATTTTGCGTTCCATGACCTCAAACCGCTTCAAGGCCCTTTTGCTCGGCATGGGCATCACCATTGCGATCCAGTCCTCCTCTGCTATGACGGTCATGCTGGTCGGCCTCGTCAACTCCGGCATCATGGAGCTTGGGCAAACCATCGGCGTCATCATGGGCTCAAACATCGGTACCACCGTCACTGCGTGGATCTTAAGCCTTTCCGGCATCACGAGCGACAACGTTTTCGTACAGCTTTTAAAGCCGGAGAGCTTTTCGCCCATCGTGGCGCTCATCGGCATCATTCTCATCATGTTCACCAAGAGCAGCAAGAAAAAAGACATCGGCTCCGTATGTGTCGGCTTCGCCATTTTGATGACCGGCATGACCATGATGAGCGGCGCGGTAAAACCGCTTGCGGACTTGCCGCAGTTTAAAGAGGTCTTAACGATTCTCGATAACCCCATCATCGCCATTTTAGTCGGCGCAGGCATCACGGCACTCATCCAGAGCTCCGCTGCTTCGCTCGGCATTCTGCAGTCTCTCGCCATGACGGGCAGCATTTCGTTCAGCATGGCGCTGCCGGTCATTATGGGCCAGAACATCGGTACATGTATCACGGCGCTGCTTTCCTCCATCGGCACCACAAAAAACGCAAAGCGCGTGACCGCCGTGCATATCTACTTTAACGTGCTCGGCACCGTCATCTGTCTTTCCGGCTTTTATATTGCAAACAGCATTTTCCATTTCACATTCACCGACCAGCCGATTTCCTCGTTTATGATCGCGGTCGTGCATTCCGCATTCAACCTCATCACCACGTTCATTCTGCTGCCCTTCTGCAATCAGCTTGAAAAGCTCGCCGTTATCACCGTGCGTGATAAGCGCCTGAAGCCCGGCAAGCAGGACCCGCACGCGGTTTTGCTCGATGAGCGTCTGCTGCTCTCTCCGTCCTTCGCGATTGCGGAGTGCCGCAATGCCACCACAAAAATGGCAGACCTTGTGCGCGACACCATTTTGGATGCCATCGGTCTGCTCTCGCATTTTGATTCCGCCACAGCAGAAAAAATCGAGAAAAACGAAGAAACCATCGACCAGTACGAAGATAAGCTCGGTTCTTACCTCGTCAAAATTTCCAGTAAAAACCTCTCCACGTCCGACAGCAACGATGTTTCGCAGCTGTTGCATACCATCGGCGATTTCGAGCGTATCGGCGACCATGCGGTGAATCTCCTGCGCGTTGCACGCGAGATCCACGATAAAGATCTGAAATTCTCCGAAAAGGCCCAGCAGGAGCTTGAGATCTTCACAGGTGCCATCATCGAGATTTTGAACATCACGACAGACGCGTTCGTCGAGAACAACTTACAGCTTGCCTACGAAGTAGAGCCGCTCGAACAGGTCATCGATTCATTGAAAGTTGAACTGAAAAACCGCCATATCCGCCGCTTACAGGAAGGCAAGTGCACCATTGAGCTCGGCTTCGTGCTCTCGGACATCCTCAACAATTTCGAGCGTGTTTCCGATCACTGCTCTAACATTGCGGTATGCCTGATCCAGATCAAGGATTCCACCATGGACACACACGGTTACTTAAACGAGATCAAAACCTCCGGCGACCCGCGCTTCACCGGTTATTACAACCGCTTCACAAGCAAGTATACACTACCGGAAAGCCGCCACAAAAAGGCCCCGCAGGAAGTACCTGTAAAAAGCTAACCGAGCTATTGAAAGCCGCATAGAATTTAAGCCCTCCGTATTTGTTTGCGGAGGGCTTTTCTCATTTCTTCTGTGCCTCGTATTTGCGCTTTGTTGCCATACCGCCGCGGATATGCCGCTGGGCTTTATTCACCGCCAGTACGCTGCTCACCTCTTTGTAAAGCCCCATATCCACGCTGCGCAGCCGCTCGGCAACGTCCTTATGTACGGTGGATTTACTCACGCCAAACTGCTTTGCGGCACGGCGCACAGTAGCTTTGTTCTCTACGATATACTCCCCCAGCATGGCGGCTCTGTCCTCAACATTCTGCTTCATCGTAACACACCCTTGTCTGTGATACTTGTGCTGCATTATATGTTGAGCTTTTCTCTGATTATACCTCTTTTTGTTTTGAAAAAGAATTTAAACGCTCATCAACACATGGAATCAACTGTTACTGCTCTACCGTGCATTCCGATATTCGTTAATCATGAGCCGCTTTTTCCTTGCAATCCCCTATGAAACCAGAACCACTTGCCCAGCAAGCAGGTCTCTTTATAAAAGAAAGCCAGCGACTAAAAGCTGAAGTGATAAAATAATGGTAGACACAAAAGAGCCTACCATTATTTTTATGCTATTATAGACATGGAGGTGGCAATATGGCTGGTAAATACACGATGCGAAGCAAAGAAGAAAAGTTAGCTATTGTAAAGAGGAATTTAGCAGGAGAAACTTCAAGGTCGCTCGAAAGAGAAACAGGATGCAGTCATCGGTTAATACAAGAGTGGACCAGAAAGTATCTAGCAGAAGGTGAAGCCGGGCTGGAAGTTAAGAAGAAACCCGGGAATCCTTTATCTCGTTATGAGCGCCGGAATGAACTGACCTACGAGGAGCAGCTGTAATACCAGATCGAACTGCTGAAGCGAGAGCTGGTTAAGAAAGAGGCGGAGGTACTTCGTTTAAAAAAACGGAACGAACGAAAAGGGGGCGATGCCCGAAAAAGATGATCCGAGAGATGTATGCCGAGATTCAAAAGCAGACAGACAAACATTCTGTCAGCGAACTTTGTGAAATCTACGGTGTTTCTCGCAGCGGCTACTACAAGTGGCTGAAGCGAGCAGGACAGTTAAACCGGTATGAGAAAACACATAAAATACTGGATAGTTATGTCCTGGACATCCATTCCCACCACCCAATGATGGGATACCGCCAGATCAGGGATAAGCTGTACCTTGAATTCGGTTGGATCGTCAGTGATCCTACTGTTTGGAAGTCAATGAAGCGACTGAGAATCCACGGATACACCAGGCGCAGGAAAGCTACGGCCACAGGAACCAACTTAGAACACATCCGCTATGCCAACGTACTGAACAGAAAATTCAAAGCAGGGAAGCCTATGCAGAAGATTGTGACGGATGTTACTTACATCAAACATAACGGCAAGTGGTATTATCTTGCAGGCTATTTGGATCTGTTCAACAACGAGATTCTGGAATGGGAACTCAGCGATACTTTTGACAATTTCCTCGTTATGAAGCCGGCAGAGCGCCTTCTGAAAAGAAAAATGAGCACCGAACACCAAGTCCTTTTGCACAGCGACCAAGGTGTCCAGTACTCATCCGCAGGTTATTGTAACCTGCTTAAAGAATACAATGTAATTCAAAGTATGTCAAGGGCCGGAAACCCTCGCGACAACGCAGTTATGGAAAGCTTTTGGGGGCGATTCAAGGACACGCTGCGCAAGCACTTCCGTTACTGGGAACGTGATGATCTGAGATCTACCATTGAGCAGGCAATCTACTATTTCAACAATGAAAGACCCGTCCGCAAACTAAAAGGAAAACCACCTGTCCCGTATAGAACAGAACTGGTGGTATAAGAAATTTTGTGTCTACTAACTATTGACTACTTCACCTAAAAGGCGCTGGCTTTCTTTTCATTCAAAACACGATTTTTTAAATAAAACGGAAAAAAATTCCTGCAGAACCTGTATTGCAATAATGTTCCGGAGAATCCATGACCGATTTCCAAGAAATCTTTCCAGAAATTAAATTGTTACACAGGCAGATCATATCCAGCATAACCTGTTGGCGAATTGGGTTAAAATACTGAGACTCCCCTGCTAAATAATCCTGCTGATGACGCGGATCACAGCCGTTTTCTTGAATTCCATGACCGCCTAACCAAGCAAAATTCTTCAGCTCAGACATGCGAGGGGTTATTTTCATCAGGCTTTCCCGGTACTGCTCCACCGTCTCCATTGCATGTTCTTCAGAACAAATCAAAAGTACAATATAGCCAGATCCAATAGCGTCCCCAGTGAAAATACACTTATGACTACGATCCACAAACACTACCGAATGCGCAGTATGACCGGATAATTCCCACACTTCTACGTCTATGTCTCCTAAATGAATCTTCGTCCCTTCCTCAATAGGAATAAACTCTGTATGAGAATTGTTCGGATAACGGAACGTTGCAGGAAATACATCTGATTTTTCCCTCATCAAGGCAATATCATCTTTATGCAGGTACACACGATCAAAAGAATCCACCCAGTGCATGTGATCGCCGTGGGGATGAGTGATAGCCACCTCTACCGGAAGATTGGTGAGAGACGTCACAAGTTCCGCTAAGTTTCCTTCTCCTAAACCAGTGTCGATAAGTAACGCCTTATCCTGACCTTCAATCAAATAGCAAGAGGAAGAAAACCAATCGTCAATACGCCATACTCCGGGTTTCAGCCATATCACCTGAAATTGATGTTTCCGGTTCTGTTCCAAAAGCCATGAAACCGCCCCATCTTCCTGGATTGCCTTATTCCATGGATTCTTCTCATACATGGATCTCATTTCCACACATTCCGAACCTGCAGTTAATAAGCTCATGACCAGTTGGTCCACGTTCACTGCTACTTTTCCCTTCCGTATAATCTGTGGTTCTTCTTCTACCAAATAAGCACGAACAGGAACATTCTTCATGGCTCTAACTTCATAGGGATCTCCATAACCTCCAACAGCGCAAATTCCCGCGAACCACTGTGGAAAATGGCTTCCAAGACGCCAGACCCAGTCCGCTGCGGAAAGAGTTCCTGTCAGAGTAATTCTATTTTCGTCCACGTCCTCTCTCTGACGCAATGAGTAGAGCCAATCTCCTACAATCTGCTCTTCGGTTTGCGGATAGATCACTAAAGCTGCAACGCTTGCTCCATTTGCTTGAGAAAACAGCAAATTAAGATCCCTTTGTGCATCTTCTTCCTTATCCGCCAGGCAAATAATCAATGGCTTTTTTCCAGAACTTGCCCCTTCTTCCCAAAAGCAAGTCATTTTTCCGTTTTCATTCGGAATACTTAGGATTTTCAAGCTTAATTCTCCTTTCTACACTTATAATTTGCACTCACGGTCTTACAGCTGTGCCGTCAGTAGTACGAGCCAAAAGCCATCCGGGCTCACGGTAACTGCAAGGATACATAGCCGCCTTTTTCTCATCAATATCTATACCAAAACCGGGCTTATCATTGGCATACAGATAACCATTCCGCACTTGAGGACAACCAGGGAATACCTCTTCTTCCTCTGGGGAAAACCCGGAAAACTCCTGAATTCCGAAATTCGGAATGGCAAGATCCAGATGAAGTTGGGCAACCACTCCCACCGGAGAAAGATCTCCAGGTCCATGCCAAGCAGTGCGTACGCCGAAATTCTCGCACAACGCCGCCAACTTTCGGGCAGGCGTTAGGCCACCTATCTGACTGACGTGAACCCTGATATAGTCGATTAACCGCTTGGAGATTAGCTCGTTCCATTCAATCGGATTATTGAATAACTCACCCATGGCAAGAGGTACTGCTGTCTGATTGCGGAAATGGCTAAACCACCCCATTTGCTCCGGCGAAAGAGCATCTTCCAGAAAGAACAGTTGGTATGGTTCAAGTTTCTTGGCTAACCCTATCGCCTGTGCTGGTGTTAACCGCTCGTGTATATCGTGAAGCAACTCCACTTCATATCCTAACTTGTCGCGAAGATGGCTGAATAGCTTAACTACCCCCGCACAGTACTGATTCGGGTCATAGTAAGCACCAGGCTTGCTGTTTTCCGGAGAAATGACTCGTTGTTTTCCCTTTCCCATCTGACCGCCATAGGTTCCCATCTGGCATCGCAGGTAACGATATCCATCTTCCATATACCTGCGAACATTTTCTTCCACCTCTTCGGGAGTGGCACCGTCAGTGTGACGATAGACCGACACTGCTTCCCGGCACTTACCTCCTAGCAAATCATATACCGGCATGCCCGCCATTTTGCCTTTAATATCCCAAAGCGCTTCATCTACACCAGAGATAGCGTTGTTGAGTACAGGACCGTTACGCCAATAGGAACTTCCCATTGCTGTCTGCCAGATATCTTCAATATCATTCACGCAACGTCCCACCAGCAAAGGTTTCATATATTCCTCCACTGCCGTGGCTACAGCCGCCCAACGTTGGGTAAATGTGGCACAGCCTAATCCATAAAGTCCCGGCTCACTGGTCTCCACTTTTACTACTACTAAGTCAATGCCTCGGGGCGCTGTAAGGATTGTTTTAATATTCCGAATTGTGACCATATCAAATAAGTTCCTTTCTTAAACAATTCTCTTAAATACTTCTTCTGCGAACAAGGAATGAGCTTTGCTCCACCCATTGAAATCTTCCTCAGGTAAAACATGTTCCGGCATACCGGGAAGGATCAGACCTCCATCAATTCTCAGAGTAGTGCCAGTAATATAAGAAGCTTTTTCCGAAGCTAAAAAAGCCACAGCTTCTCCGATATCCTCAGGCATGCCACAGCGTTCCAATGGAATCTTCTTTCCCAAATCGTCCCAAAAATCTGTTTTTCCCTGATTTACCAATTCCTGCTTATCCCGGACTCGAACAGCTCCAGGCGCTACGTTATTAACTCTGATCCCGTAAGGTGCCAAATCCAAAGCGATAGACTGGATCGCCCGATTAAGTCCAGCTTTTAACCCTCCGTAAAGAAAATCCCCTGCATAGGCACGTTCACCTCGGGATGATGTGATGTTGATTAGGCTACCTCTCACCTTATTTTTTACCATATAACGCGCTGCTTCTTGCATCATTAGTATGTAATTTTTGAAATCGAGATGAAACAGCAAATCGAAAACTTCTGGCGTCAAGTCAAGGATATTCTCAAATCGGGTCACTCCAGCGTTATTTACGAGCAAATCCAACCCGCCCAAAGCTTCAACACTTTTCTTCAATAACTCTACACCAACACCTTCCTTTTCTAAGGAAGCCTGAAAACAGAAGCACTTTCCACCATACGTTTCCTGAAGTTCGTTAGCCAACTTTTGAGCTTCCTCCTGCTTAGTAGCGTAGGAAATGGCTAAGTCATACCCTTCTCTGGCCAAGCAACGGGCAATCCCGTTCCCAATACCTCGGCTAGCTCCTGTTACCACTGCCTTTTTTCGTTCCATTACAATACCTCCTATCTGTATATGTTACCGCAAGAATTTGTTTCTCCACTTTACGCAGGACACATGAGGAACTTCCACGCAGCACAGCAACTTTCCCAATTGTCCGTTCGTATTTTCTCTAGAAAACACTTCCAACGTCCCCAACTCCTGATTGGCTACTGCTACGTAGCGTCCATCCGGACTAATATGGAAGCTTCGGGGACACCAGCCACCAGTGGAAAATCTCCCCAAAGGATTTAACAAACCATTCTCCTTTTGAATCTCGAATCCTTGCAAACATCCCGGACCACGGACAGAAACATACAAGAACTTTCCATCCGGAGAAACATGAATATCTGCTGCTAATGAACTGTCCGGATCGCCCTTCTCCCTCAGGGAATATTCTCCCACTTGGTTCAATCTGTTATTCTGATACCGGAACACCAAAAGTGAACAATCCAATTCTGTTACCAGATACAGCCATTTTCCGTTTGGATGAAACGCGAAATGCCTCGGTCCCTGTCCCGCTCTTACCTGAAAGTACGGCTGTTCCTCATCAAGCATCAAGCCGATTTTGGCATCCATCACAAACTTGTATAGACGGTCAGTGCCTAGATCTGCTACCAAAAGTCGGGAACCATCCGGCGTAGGCTGCGCGGAATGAATATGGGACTTTTCCTGCCTAAGAGTATTGGAACCATGCCCCAAGAACTCCTTATAAAACATAACTTGTCCCGAAATAGCATTCAACCCCGTGAGTGTTCCTCCAGTATATCCGGAAACATACAAACTGTTCCCGATAATCGTACAGTGGCACAATCCAGCTCCAGGTACTTCCTTATGCCATAAAACGCTTGATTCTTCTTTATTACCCACAGAAAAGCAAGCCACACTTGCTCCATCGAGGATTTCTTCCACAACATACAAGCGATCTCCATGTGGCAGTACATAAGAAGGGTTTATTAACTTTCCAAACTGTTTCTTTCGTCGAAGAACCGCCCCATCGAAATTCCAAGAGCACACCCCATCCTCGGAGGGTTCTCCCGTGTATCTTCCGGTATAAAGTTCATACTCCATAAATCCGTCCATCCCTACCTTTTGTCCTTAAAGAAGACAGGAGCCTGCTCATGCGTATAGGGCAGGCTCCTGAATTCTCGCTAACTTACTATCCTGTTTTTCTGTTTTTCAGAAAAGAACGCGTTTATTGCTCATTCAATTCATCTAACAGAGGCTGTACCAACTGCATTTTCTCATCCACCCAGTTGCGCCAATTTGTCTCCAAATCTCCTTCTTTCAAAATCAGCTGAGCATACTCTTCAGACAAATCCATGTTGGCCTGAGTCTTAGTACGAGAACTATAAAACTCATAATCATATTCGCGTGGCAACAAAGTGGTTTCATCGGAAAGTTCATCTCGCAACTGATAGAAATGAGAAATGGTATCTCGGGTCTCTTTAGTATAGTTGGGAGTCACAAACTGGAAATCATCACCCAGAATAACGCCACCAAAGAACACATCGGCAGTAGGATATTTGCTTGCCAAAATAGAACCGGCATTACCAGTAATCTCATTCGGAAGAAGGCTGACATATTCACCGTTTTCATCCCGCTTCCAATCTTCCCCTTCAAAACCCATATTGATAATTTCCTGACCTTCCTCCGTGCAGCAAAAATCAAGAATATCCATGGCTCTCTCAAACTCTTCATCGGTAATGGTGGGAGAGAAAATGATGGATCCGTAGAAGTTCATGTCCTCACGATAATAATACTTTCCATCCTCACCTACTAACTGAGCGATATGCAGCGCTTCAGCAGGGTCCAGTCCAAGATTCTTCTGAAGTCCGTTTTCCATTCGGCTTTGAATCATATAGCCCATACCGTCATCTAAAACGATGCCTGCGGTGCCTCCGATGTAGAGCTTTTCTGTACCTTCATATCGAGTCAAGGTGTAGAATTCAGGATCCAACAGTCCGCTGGTATAAAGGTTCTGATATTTCTTTAATCCTTCCAGAGTGCGCTCGTCCGCCGGCGCCCACTGGAACTGTCCACTTTCATCTTTGTAGTAGCCATCGCCGATATTGATGGATTGAGGGAAATATGTGCCGGGATAAATCTTAGGAACATCATATGTACGAATACTGATTGGTACCAGCTGGCTTCCTACATTACCCGGATCCTCTTCCTTGAATTTTGTGGCGATCTCTTCCAGCTCTGATGGGCTATATGTATCTTTGATTTCGACTCCACAAGCTTGCATCCAGTCTTTGCGCATATACAAAAGGGCATGATAACTTAATCTCTTAGAAGGACGGTGATTAGCGAAGATAGTTCTGAACAGTGTGTATGTACCACCCAGTTTTTCTTCCGCTACAGCTGCACCTGGAACGCATTCCTGACTTGCAGCTACGTTAGGCCAACGCTCTTTCCAATCGTCAGGGAAACGGTAAACTGCATCTTGGGCGGCGTAGTCAACCAACTCACCGTAGTTGAATCCCCAGTGGGCCACATCGGGCATGTCTCCGGAATTAATCCAGATACGCAAGCGTTGACTCCAGTCTGAATCATCCATGGTAGCAGCGGTCAAGTCGAAAGTAGTGTTGAATTTATCCTGCCAAAACTGACCCAACGCATCTCCGTCGTAGTTAATCTCATGACCCGTGATGCCCTCTTTAAACCAAGACAGCTCCACATGAGTGTCATATCCGGTCTTTTCTTCTCCTGTAGCAGATGTAGCAGACGATACCCCTGCACTCTGCTGAGATGAGCTATTCTGACTTGCATTCCCACCACAAGCCGCTGTAGACATCACCATGATAGTTGCTAAAAACGCCGTTATAAACTTTTTGCTTTTTTGCACTTCTTTCATCCTTTCATTTTGATTCTTGATGTATGTCGATCCGTCATTTTTAAATAACTATTAACTATCCTCCTCCTTTTTCTATATCTATCTGGAACAGTTCTATTAAGCTTTCACCGCCCCCACCATCACGCCTTGAGCGAAATGTTTTTGTAGGAAAGGGTACACGCACATAACTGGCAAGATTGTTACGATAACTGCTGCCATTTTCACGCCCATGTTAAAATTCTGCATTTGCTCCATAGCAGCAGCACTGGTTACGTTATTGACAATACTGGACTCCATCACAATGGATCGCAAAACTAACTGTAAGGGTTGCAGATCCGTATTACGAATAAAAATCAAGGCATTGTACCATTCGTTCCATCGATCCACCAAATAGAATAATGTCAAAGTGGCAATAATCGGTTTGGACAAAGGAAGAATAATTTCAAATAGGATTCTCCATTCTCCTGCACCATCCAGACGAGCTGACTCCATCAAAGATTCCGGCAAAGACTGAAAGTAATTCCTCATAATCACAAAATAAAATACATTCACTGTTCCAGCCAGAACCACTGACCAAATAGTGTTAGTCAGTCTCATTTCCTTCATCTGCAAGTACAGAGGAATGATACCCCCATTAAAAAGCATTGTGAAGAGAATTCCGCCGATAATAATCTTTTTTCCTGGATAATTTCCTCGGCTGGTGCCATAAGCCAACATCGTAGTTAAAAGCATGCTTACCGGAACGCCCACCACTACCAATAAAAAGGAAGTGCGAAAACCTACCCAAATGCGGTAATCATTGAGAAGCAATTTGTAGCTTTTCAGCGTAGGCTGCGAAGGAAAGAGCATCAAAGGATTGTCTACGTATTCCTTTTGTGTGGCAAAGGAAATAGAGATGGCATTGACGAACGGAACGATGACCAAAAGCATCCATAAAGTCAACAGAATAACCACCACAACATCCACTGCATCGAACCGCTTTTTGTGAATCTGATTCTTTTTTTTCATTAACACTACCTCCTCAACCAAACAAACCGCTTCCGCCCAGTGCTTTTGCACCCCTGTCAGCAGCTACTAAAAATATGCAGTTTACCACAGAGCGGAAAAAGCTGACAGCTGTTGAGAAACTGAAATCGGGTGTGGAGCCGAATGAAATATTGTAAATGTACATATCTAAGATTTCAGATACATCTTTTACTGCGGGGTTAGAAAGGTTAAAAATCTGATCGAATCCTCCAGACATCATGTTGCCCATCTGTAATACAAACATCACCGAAATAGTTGGGAGAATATTCGGAAGGGTGATACGGAAGATTTTCTGTATCCGGGAAGCTCCGTCCAGATCCGCTGCTTCATACTGGTCCATATCAATTCCCGAAATCGCTGCCATATAGATGATGGCACTCCACCCAGCAGATTTCCAGTTCTCCGTAATATACAGCAACGGCTGGAACAGTTTGGCGTTTCCTGTAAAGTTCACTGTCTCTCCCCCAAAAGACAGGATTAAACTGTTCAACAAACCGTCATAAGAAAGGACATTGATTGCAATGCTTGCCACAATAACCCAAGACAAGAATTGCGGGAATGTCAGCACTGTCTGCACAATTTTTTTGTACCGCTTCATCCTCAACTCGTTCATCAGCAGTGCCAATATGATAGGAATAGGAAATTGAAAGATTAAGCGTCCAGCATTTATCCATAAAGTCGTCCCAACGGATTTTAAAAAAGCTGGATCCCGAAACACGTATTGAAAATTCTCCAATCCGCACCAAGGACTTCCCCAAATCCCCTGCTTCATACTGTATGTTTTAAATGCCAACTGCAAACCAGACATAGGTCCGTAAGAAAAAACAATGAACCATATGATACCCGGTAGCATAATCAGATAGATTGCTTTGTTTTTCCAAATCTCTTGCCAAAGAGACTTTTGCTTTATTGTTTTTTCTTTTTTTTCCACATTCATCCGCCTTTCTGTTTTGGAATATTTGTCAAAAGTTTTTATGGAAATCTCCAAAATCTATGCTTAAATTATATCGAAGAATTTTTCGTTTGCACAGGGACAATCTTTTGCACTTCTCTTACAAAATTAAGATTTTCCTAATTTTTTTCTTCTACGTCACTTGAAATTGTGACTTTTGCCAACACCTTTAGTCTTTACTCTATCAATAAATCGCAATTCTGTTACTTTACATTTTTCTATAGATAAGGTATACTTGGCTAAATACTGTTCTTTCGTGCAAAGGAGATATTTTATGACTGGTAAAAAAAGCATTTCTATCAAACATTTTCTGCGAATCAGTCTCGCAGTAATGCTCCTTTTTTTGTTTATTATTTCAGCATTATATTCTCTGTTCATTTACACCTTTTCCAAGGATCAATTTGAAAGCTCTTTTCAGACTTTTTCCGAAAGTATAGAAGCACAACTTGACTCTCAGTTCCGCAACGTTGAGCATAGTGTTACACAACTCTCCTGTTTTTCCAACATGCAAGAGATTCTTTTCAGCAAGAAACCTCTTGTATATCTCAACAACATCTCCGGCTGCAACCAACTTTGGGGTTATTTGAAAACATCCCTGCCCATAATCACTGAAGTCATTATCACCAGCCCCTACGGTCACACCTTTTATTCAGGTACTATTGGAAAATACCGCTATCAGCAATTTGCGAAAAAAATTCTCCAAGACAATAAGAATATGTCCCGTGAACCGTTCTTCCTCACCATTCCTCCCGGAGATGATTCCAATCAACTGCCTCAACTGGTCTATTGCTTTCCTGTATATAATACTCTGCTTCCAGGTTACATTTCTAATGAGTACGCATTAGGAATGGCGCTAATTGATATCAATGCATTGGTAGATCTGTCGTCTTCGGAAAATTATGTTGGGGAAATTAAGGCCATCCTTTATCATGATAATATTGTTTATATCAGCAGAGAAGCATCTCAATTAGAAATGGCAGCTTTATACAAAAGAGTCCGAGGTAAGTTTCGGATAGATAACGTTGAATTTACATGCCACACAGTGATGTTGGAAAATATAGGCATGTCTATGATTGACATGGTTCCTACTGCTAATCTTTTGCAAAGCAGTGCTCAAATTCGAATTATCGCTACAACGGTTCTTTTAGGTACCTGCGCCTGTCTGATCTTCTCCACATGGCTTATTCAACATTATATTTCTGTCCCAATAAATCAGATGATTGCAGATATGCAGGATATTCAAGCTGGAATAAGAAAATCATTGACTCTGCCCAATCTCAGTGACCTTAGGTATTTGACAGAAAGCATCAATCAAACACTGAACGTACTGGACATTTCCAATCGTCGGCAACTGGAAATGTCCCATACGTTGTATCAAACCACACTGGCTCAAAAGCAAGCGCAGCTAAACGCATATAAAAATCAGATTAATCCCCATTTCCTTTTCAACACTTTAGAGAGTATGCGGAGTATGGCTCATCATTATCAGGTCCCTATACTTGAAAATATGCTCACCTCTTTATCCAGTCTTTTCCGATACAGCCTTCGGAGCAGTCTAGTAGTATCCTTAAAAGAAGAACTGAATCACGTGCAACACTATTTCAATGTGATGGATATGCGTTCCCCCCTGCGCTATGAACTACGAGTAGATATTTCTTCGAAGGCACTATCCCATCCGCTTCTTTCTATGGTTTTGCAGCCTATAGCTGAAAACTCCATCACTCACGGTTTTCAAAGAAAAAGAAAGCCCTGTATTCTTTTCATACAGGGCCAAGTAAACGAGGAAAGCGGTATTCTTCTCCTTAAAATTGCAGATAACGGAATAGGAATTCCTTTGGAAAAAATCCAAGAAATAGAGCAACGTTATTTTCAAGAAGAAGAAGCTCTTCATAACGACCACATCGGTCTTGATAATGTGCTCCGCCGTTTGCATTTATTCTATGGAAAGGATTTTCGGTTTTCTTTGCGCTCTCAAGAAAATCATTACACCGTCATTACTCTTTATATTCCTAATTTTCCTTCTGAGCCATCCCGATAGGCTTCTGGAGTTTGTCCAATATATCTCTTAAATAGCTTCCCAAAATAACTGTAATTCTCAAATCCTACCTCTTCCGCGATTTCCTGAAGCTTTTTTTCACTGCTCCGAATGAGATAAGTTCCATAATGGATGCGTACATGTTGAACAAAATGGATAACCGACATACCGGTTCCCTTTTTAAACAGTGTACAAAAATATGGTTCGGAAAAATGATACTTCTCCGCCACTGATTTAAGAGAGAACTCTTCATTCATATTTTTGCAAAGATAAAACTGAATCCCTCCTACCTTTTCACTGCCGGAATAAGAAAATCCCGCCCACAATGCGTACCACGCTTCTTGTAGCATTTGAGGTAAAGAATTTACTCCACTTTTGTGCTCCCGACTGACTCCCCACTTTTGATTATCCTCTTGAGGCAAGTTGAGTCTAGACATGTGGGATTCTGCAGATACCCTCAGATATGCACCCCCGGTGTCTTTGACAACAAAAGGAATCCACTTTTCTTCTCTCAACACCTCCGGCTCTTCGCATGGACGAGAGCAAATGTACAAAACCATTGTTTGGTAGTTTTTCAGCTGGTCTTGAAGCGATCCCGCCTTACGCAAGATTTCTTCTGCGCAATCGTTCCATTCCACACTGACGAGATCATTTCTCTTCTCCAAATGAAGTGACAAAACTTTAGTAACACTATGGATATCTTCCGCGTTATAGGGCTTTAAAATGTATTCCCACACATGCAGACGAATTCCCTTTTGTGCTGCCTCAAAATCTTCATATGAGCTTATAAGCACAAACTCACAGTTAAGCCCCTTTACGCGAGACATCTCAATGAGATCCAATCCGGAAAGTCCAGGCATTCGAATGTCCGTAAACACTACGTCAGGTTCTTTTTTGCATAGGAATTCAAAAGCCTCGTCCGGATCCGTAAACTGGCCTATAATAGAAAAACCTTCGTTGTTCCAATCAATGATTTCTGCCAGCCCTTGCAATGCCCACGGCTCATCATCAACGATTACAACAGTATACATAAGTGTTCATCCTTTCCTGACATTCTAAAAATGACCTATAAAAAAGCAGAGCATCAGAAGCCACTCCTGATGCTCTGTCTTTCTTTCCTAGTTATCGGGACTCCTGCATATCAATTAGAATGGATTTCTTTTTGCGTGTGCCGTACCATTAAACAAAATATCATCAGAGAGTTCCACCACCATATGCAAGTCGCTGGGAGATTCGACTTGTTTGCCTAAAACCACTACATTGTCAAAATAGATATTTCGGGGGCGACTCATTTCCGTATGCATCTCAAAACCGCGAATAATAGAAACAGGGAAATTACCATTCAGAATTTCCACGTTACGGAAATATATATTTTCGACACTTCCGCGTTTTCGATCCAATGAGTACTTGGAATCCAATACCTTGATGTCGACAAACTTTTCCTGAGCATCTTCAACGCGGATATCTTCATACACAATGTCATGAATGTGAGCGCGATCTGCATTGTGGATGGTCAGCACGCCACCAGACTGATTACCCTCATACTCGCAATGAACGATGTCCAGATCTCGGAATGTGATGTCGCTAATCTCATCGCAGCGCACTTCATATCCGATTTCCACGGCGTTACCGGGTTCTGCATTCCACAAAACGCAGTGTTCTACCAGAATATTTTTCACATTCCTATTGGCAGCAGGGTCGGGATAACTTGCAGCTTTGATGCACACGCAGTCATCCGAAGCGCGAATAAAGGAGTTTCGCATGGTTACGTCTTCGCAGCCTACAATATCGATACCGTCACCCGTGCAAACTCGAGACATGATGTTTACATCCTCAATCTCCACATTCCGGCAAGCGCCAGGAACCAGGTGCCACGAACCACCGTCCACCATGGTGATGCCCTGAATCTTCACATCATCGCAAAACACCATCCGAATCATTGGTCTGCCACCACCATTTTCTTCTTTCGGATGCCATACACAACCATTCAGAATGCCGTTTCCTAAAATTCTCATGCCGTGGGCGAAAAAAGCATTCACGCAACCACAGACAACACTGCCCTCTTCCAAGAAAACCGTTTCGTCCGCTTTGACCTCTAACGTGCCAACATTGTAGACTTTCCCACTCTCAAAAAGATGATCCACTTTTTCGGGCTTCGGGACACGCTTTGTGCACAAGATAAAGAGCGGTGTCTTCAAATTGCCATCTAACTCCAAGGTGACCTTACTGGGCTTTTCCAGCTGGAAGCTCAACTCTCGGCCGGAAATCTGAGCCTGAACATTGGTCTTGGCCGGACGGAAAACCGCCTTTTGGAAATCTTTGGATACTTTTACCTGAAAACTTAGCGGAGAATCGTCGTCCACAACCGGAATTACGTAATCAAAACTATCCGTGTGGTAAACCGTCAGCTCCTTTCCGCCGCAAAGCACAGTGTACAAAGGAGATTTTTCCAGTTCCTCAACTTTATACAACGGCTCCGTAATTCTTGCAGGATTGGGATTGTAACGCACAGCCACTTTTACTCCTCCTTAAAATAATGGTTTTTCCTTTATGGAAGTGATTATAGAATATCATGTCTGAAGAATATTGAAAACAAACAATTTTTTCTTTTATTCCTACAAAATTAAGCTTTTGATAAATTTTATTAGTGAAAACATAAAGAATCAGCCTGCATTTATGCCGGAATTACATCATTCACGATGGGAAACTGTAAAAGCATCATGTGGCAGCCGGTATACAGGAGCTTCAGCATAAGTTTAGGCTACAATATCTTGCGCCGCAAACTCGGAGCCGACTGTACAGTTTTACCGATATAAAGAGCCGCTTACAACAAGGAGGTAATCGAGAAAATCCACTGCCTCCGCACCGCAGATATTTCATTCATATTATATCAATTTTTCAAACACTTGTCGAGTATAATTTATACTATTTTCCAATTTTACTTCCCTGCCATACTCTATTAAAGCTTTTATAATATAGCAAACGGTCCATCTGCATCACTGGACACAGCTTTGTATTATTTTCGGATATATTCTTTTTCGCGATTATCACAAGATCGGCACCGATGTGATGCCGGTGTTGCATTGTACGTTGAGCTTTTACACAATTATGCCGGTTTTTTAATATAGCAAGACCCCCGATCTGCATTGTGAACAGCACCCCATTTGTTAGACAGTATGATATAATGTTTAACAGGTGGGGTGATTTTAATGCCAAAGGGAGTACCAAACAAACGATATACGCCGGAGTTCAAGAGAATGGTTGTAGAAACCATGAAAAAAGAACATCTGAGTATCCATGCAACGATGCAGGAATTTGGAATTAACGACCATAAAATTATAGAGCGTTGGGAACGCATTTATTTGGAAGAAGGGCCGGAAGGGTTAGCCATCGAACGGCGTGGCCGCAGCAGTAAGGGCCGTCCGCCAAAGCAGTTGCCGAAGCAGGTGGAAGAAGATCTGCTGGCCGAAGTGCAGCGACTGCGTGCGGAGAACGATTACCTAAAAAACTTGCAAGCCTTGGTTTTGGAAGACGAGCGACGCCAGCGCAGAAAACGCAGGTAGTTCAAAAGCTGAGGCAAAGACATTCTCTGGATATTCTTCTCTCAATCGCTCAACTACCCCGTGCCACTTTCTACTACCATCTGAAGCGGATAAACAGTGCAGATAAGTATAAAGCTGTCAAAGCGGAGATCACGGCCATCTACCATGAAAACAAAGGAAGATACGGCTATCGCCGCATTACAACAGAACTTCACAAGCGCAATTTCCTCCTGAACCATAAGACTGTCCAGCGACTTATGAAGGAGCTGGGCTTGGTTTGCCGTGTCAGGATGAAGAAGTATCGTTCTTACAAGGGTGAAGTGGGCAAAATCGCACCAAATCTGCTAAATCGGGATTTCCATGCCGAAAAGCCGAATCAGA